>JACCDX010041057.1_pt1 | contig 58418 bp, 44 predicted proteins | sample 7449681 | NCBI WGS metagenome assembly JACCDX01 (sample SAMN15323450, study PRJNA562643) | freshwater metagenome | isolation source: river surface water | place: USA:Blue River Watershed | collected 2017-08-18
ATTGTATGTTCCGATTTTCTCTACGAATTTACCGTCACGAGGTGCACGAGCATCTGCAACAACAACATCGAACATTGCTAACTTCTTGCGTCCACGACGCGCTAATCTAATTTTAACAGCCATTATATATGGGTTTGTGAAGGATCTCGTCCCTCGGTTAATAAAAATGTCTGCAAAAATAGGAATTTAATCCTACAATACAAACAGGAAAAATGAGAAAATAAACCGATAAGCCGAATTCTGTAAGCATTTGCATGCCCTCTTATCATTTATCTTGACGAATACTTACGCATTCGCTCGAGCAATCTACCCACTGACATCGGACGAGCAACCCTTTTGTCTTGCGACAGTCAGCCTATTTGATCTTGCAACCCGTGAGGTTTACCTATGCCTAACTTGTCACCAAATTAGCGGTGGGCTCTTACCCCACCTTTTCACCCTTACCTCGAAAGGCGGTAATTTTCTGTGGCACTAGCTGTAGAACCTTACGATCCCCCTTCCTGTTAAGAAGCACGGCGCTCTTTGTTGTTCGGACTTTCCTCTTTAAAAAGCGATAAGATGGTTTATTTTCTCAAGGCAAAAGTACGACTATTTTCTTAGCTCCCAATTTCCTTGTATTTCTCCGGAAACACTCAAGCCTACTGGAGTATAGGAAATCTGCTGAATTTGAACATTGCCATTAGACAAGGTCAATCCCCATGAATTTTGCTTCAGTAAGGACAATGCATCTTTCCCAGACCACCTATAGGTGTTTAACGATTTTATCATTTTATGCTTAACATGCGCACGCATGAAAAATGGTAAGCCGCTAATCGATAGGTCCTTTACATGAACCCCTATCGTATTCGCATTCATTTGAACAGGCAGAATCGTAAAATTGGCTACCGATTGAACCTTTGCATAACCCTTAAGCGCCACGTGTAATCCTAAAGAATCCCCTTGAATACTTAATTGATCCTCATTTAAACGTAATTCCCGCAACAATATGGATTTCAATTTTTCATAGGATATCAACACTTGAAAAGGCAAGGCCTGATTCTGATACTTCATCTCAAGCCAACGATTTGTTTGGACGTTCAAGGTATCTCCCACGGATAAAGCGGTTCGAACCACCAATTTCCCTGTCAAACCTTCAGCTTTAAACTGCAAAGCATGCAAATCGACATCTGCGGCTCTTAATGCAATTGACCCCAAGGGACTTGAATAATTCATACGAACTTGGTTCACTAAATTAGCTAGAGAATTGGGACTAAGTGCCTGGTTCAACTGAGTCAAAACACGTTCCTGCATATTCGGCAATTGCCTTTGCAATAAAGGGTCAACAACGCCGTGAACCTGAACAGGAAAGCCAAGTAAACGAATCTCGGGTTTAGAAATCCACTGATAATTAACATGAAGTTGATCAACCTGGTGATGGTTTATATCCTGCCAATTCCACTGAAAATCAACATTCAAATTACTTTTCGCCTGTAATAAACCTGTATTAATCCCAGCAACATTCGGTCTTGCCTCAATCTTCAAGGGTAATTGCAAACTAACCTTACCACCAGAAAATACTTGCATACGAGGCTTCTGCAAGAGCATGAGTTCCAAAGGAAACCCAACATCCGATTGATTCTTAGAGTTGAATAAAACTTTCCCCGGTCTAAATTGCAAATATGAAAATAGACTATCATAATGCATCGAGAAGTCAATTGAGAGCGTTTGGGACTTGATGGGCTTTATTTCAGTCTGATAGCTTCCTAAGGTACCTTGCACGGGAAAGTCACGGCTACAAGCCGTCACAATCACCAAAACCAATAAACTGATAAAATAGCGCATAAATAAAAAGCCTCAATCATGCCAAAGCAAAATTGAGGCTAGCTAATTAAATGATAAAATCTAAGTTAATAAGCCGCCGTTCACATGGATCGTTTGACCAGTTACATAGGTTGATAGTTCTGAACCTAAGAACAAACAAACGTTGGCAACTTCAGAAGCTTCGCCACCACGTTTCAGTGGAATCGACTTTTTCCATTCTTCTACTGTAGCCTCGTTTAATTCACCTGTCATTTCCGTTTCAATAAAACCAGGTGCAATTGAATTACAACGAATATTACGTGAACCTAATTCCAAGGCTACCGATTTTGTAAAACCAATAATTCCAGCTTTAGAAGCTGCATAGTTCGCTTGACCTGCATTACCCTTCACACCTACAATGGAAGTCATGTTGACGATGGATCCCGATTTAGCTTTCATCATCGGCTTGATTACAGCCTTTGTCAAGTTAAATACGGATTTCAAGTTAACTCGAATCACCTCATCCCACTGCTCTTCTGTCATACGCATCAATAAACCATCGCGTGTAATACCTGCATTATTAATCAACACATCAATTTGACCAAAATCAGCTATTACTGCATTGACTAATTCCTCCGCCGCGTCAAACATGGAAGCATCAGAACGATAGCCTTTTGCCTTAATTCCATAAGCTTCCAACTCTTTAACTAAAGCCTCCCCTTTTTCAACGGAAGACAAATAAGTAAAAGCAACATGAGCGCCAGATTCTGCAAATTTATTTGCAATAGCACGGCCAATACCGCGCGATGCTCCTGTGACTAAAACGACTTTTCCTTGTACTAATTGCATGTAATAAATGGTTAATGTGTATTATTTCTTCTTTCTTGTTAACGTCAATACTTCAGCCTCAACTACATAATCAGCCTCAATGACTTCCCCTTCAGCTAATTCTCCTTTTAAAATTTCTTCCGCCAATGGATCTTCTAAATACTTTTGAATCGCGCGATTTAAAGGTCTAGCTCCGTATTGTGGATCATAACCCTTATCAGCAATGAAATCTTTTGCCTTTTCCGTTAATTCAACAGCAAAACCTAAGTTGGCCAAGCGCGTCATTAATTTCACTAATAATAAGTCTATGATTTTATGTAAATCTGAACGCTCGAGTGAATTAAAGACGATGATATCATCCAAACGGTTAATGAATTCAGGAGCAAAGGCTTTCTTCAACGCATTTTGAATCGTCGATTTTGCTTGCTCTTCCATGTTGTCCACGCGTGACTTTGTAGAGAATCCAATACCCGATCCAAAATCTTTTAAATCACGTGCACCAATATTGGACGTCATGATGATAATGGTATTTCGGAAATCTACGCGACGACCCAATCCATCTGTTAAAATTCCATCATCCAATACCTGTAACAGCAAATTGAAGACATCTGGATGCGCTTTTTCAATTTCATCCAAGAGTACAACAGAATAAGGTTTCCGACGAACCTTTTCGGTCAATTGACCACCTTCTTCGTATCCTACATATCCTGGAGGCGCTCCAACTAAACGAGATACAGAGAATTTTTCCATGTACTCACTCATATCGATACGCACCAAAGAATCTTCTTTATCAAACAAATAAGTAGCCAAAACTTTAGCCATCTCCGTTTTTCCGACACCCGTAGGCCCTAAGAAAATAAAGGAACCTATTGGTTTGTTAGGATCTTTCAATCCTACGCGAGTTCGTTGGATAGCTTTCACCAATTTCTTCACCGCATCGCCTTGGCCAATCACATGTTTGGTCAATTCCTGCTCCATTTGGAGTAATTTTTCACCTTCTTTAGCAGCCACTCGATTAACTGGAATACCCGTCATTTGAGCGATTACTTCCGCAACATGCTCTTCCGTAACGGTAAACTTCTGTTTCTTCGACTCCTCTTCCCAGTTGGTTTTCGCTAATTCCAGTTGATCAATTAATTTCTTCTCACGATCACGTAATTGCGCAGCCTCTTCATACTTCTGAGACTTCACAACTTGATTCTTCTCCTTCTTCACCACCTCAATTTGATTCTCTAAGGCAACGATATCTGCAGGAACTTGAATATTGGAAATATGCACACGAGCACCTACCTCATCCATCACGTCAATCGCCTTGTCGGGCAAGAAACGATCCGAAATGTAGCGATCCGATAACTTAACAGCTGATTCAATGGAATCTTGCGTATAAATTACATGGTGATGCTCTTCGTATTTGTCTTTAATATTATTTAAAATCTCAATCGTCTCGTCTACCGTTGTGGCATCGACCATCACTGTTTGAAAACGACGAGCTAAAGCACCATCTTTCTCAATGTATTGTCTGTATTCATCCAACGTCGTCGCACCAATCACTTGAATATCTCCCCTTGCCAAAGCTGGCTTGAACATATTCGAAGCATCTAGCGAACCTGAAGCGCCACCTGCACCCACAATGGTATGCAATTCATCAATAAACAAGATTACATCCGTCGATTTCTCTAATTCATTCATCACCGCCTTCATTCGCTCCTCGAACTGACCACGGTATTTTGTACCTGCGACCAAGGAAGCTATATCCAAGGTAACAACACGTTTGCCAAACAAAACACGTGAAACTTTCTTTTGGATGATGCGCAAAGCTAAACCTTCCGCAATGGCTGTTTTACCTACACCGGGTTCTCCGATTAATATAGGATTGTTCTTTTTCCGACGAGATAAGATTTGAGCAACTCGCTCGATTTCTTTTTCGCGACCAACAATCGCATCGAGTTTACCTTGTTCAGCAATTTTTGTCAAATCACGCCCAAAATTATCTAATACAGGGGTCTTGCTTTTTTCACCAGTTTTAGCCGTTGAAGAACTTCCTGAACCACTGGATGAACCAGCATTAGAACCGCCAAACAAACGATTGTCATCATCGGAATCATCCGTATCTGAACTCGCTTTTGGCATATTATCCTGTGAATTACTTGATTGAAATTCGACCATCTCCTTGATTAGATCATAATGGACCTGGTATTTTTCTAATATCTGTGTGGCAACATTATCTTCATCACGTAAAATCGCCATTAATAAATGCTCTGTTCCAACCAAATTGGTCTTAAAATACTTGGCCTCCAAATACGTTAAACGCAATACCTTCTCTGCTTGCTTCGTCAAAGGGATATTCAACATACTTTGCTTATCGAAACTTGAACGACTCGTAGAAGCAGTGGAATGCTCAATACTTTGACGCAATTGATCCAACGAAACACCTGATTTATGTAATAATTCTATCCCGGGACCTTCACCATCACGTATGATACCCAACATCAAATGTTCGGTACCAATGTAATCATGCCCTAATCGCAAGGCCTCTTCACGAGCCAATGCAATTACTTCTTTCACCTTATTTGAAAACTTAGCCTCCATATTTCCCTAATTAATATTAATCAAAACGCACCTAAGCCTTTATTTGTTCAAACTCTTTTGTAAAATTTCACGGGACTCAATTCCGTAATTCATAATTAAATCCAACACAGACAAATTTGCTACAAATTCCGTGCCAAAACATTGCCTGTACGCAACAGGATTATAAATATTGCGCGAGGAAAATTCTTTTTTTGAATCAATTACATTCCAATAAGAATGATCAGCAGCATCATTAAATGATTCAGTGAAGCTAAACTGAGGTTTCTTTTGCAAAAAACGCGCAATTGTATTTAAAAATTGAATATTTAAATCTACTAAAAATTTACTTTTTTTCGCAAATATCTGATCGATAAATGGTTCCACATGTTCAAAAAACGGAGCCTTACCATAAGCTGCCTGAATCGCCCCTTTATGTTTACGAATCCAATCTTGCGAATAATCGATTTGGACGTCTTTGGTCAACTGCTTGCCTGAGCTACCTTGTATGATAGGGATGCTTAATAATTCCACACCATTAGCCCCTAAAATATAGCTTCGATTCCGGTAAGTTTGTTTGGGAAAATTCTCACAAACCTCGAATTGAATTTGAGGTTCATCAAAAATTAACGCGCAATATTCTAAAGAAGGTAAATACTGAATATCAATGTGCATTCAAAAAATAAGTGGATATTTGCAAAAATAGCAGATATAAGCGATTAACTCGACAAAATAGCCATGATGTTTTTTTACAAGTTATTGGGCCGTATGCCACTTTCCATTTTATACACACTGGCATCTGGTGTTAAATGGGTCTTTTATTACATCATTTCCTATCGAAAAGAGGTTATTTCTAAAAACATTTCCAATGCTTTTCCCCAACTTAATCCTAAGCAAATCAAAGCATTAAGTCTAAAGTTTTATGGCTACTTAACGGACCAACTGGTCGAGTTTTTTTATGGGGTCTCCATAACAGAAGCGGAAATGTTAGAAAGAGTTCAAATGGTCAATGAACATTATATCTCCGACTACCTACAAGCTGGCACTCCGGTCGTATTAGTTGCCGGCCACCAGGGCAATTGGGAATGGGCGATTCACCGACTTGCCCTATCTAATAATTTGTACGATGTAGTTTATCAGAAACTAAATAACCCCGCGTTCAATCAATTCACAATGGAAGTCAGAAGTCGCTTTCCGGGTGTCACTTTATTGGAAAAAAGAGAATCTATTTTGGCTACACGGGAAAGAAAAGACATTGCGAGAGGAATATGTTTGGCTGCCGACCAGGCTCCGCAAAAACCCGAATCCGCCTATTGGACAACGTTTTTAAATCAGGATACAGCCTTCTTTACCGGCATGGAACGCTTTGCGAGAGATTATAACTACCCCGTTGTATTTGTTGAATTAATCCGAAAAGAACGAGGGAAATACATCATGAGTTTCGAACCTATTGCCAACCCCGATTACACGGATTTACCCAAAGGGGAAATCATTGAACGTTTCGCACGAAGATTAGAGAAATCGATCATACAATATCCTGAACAATATTTATGGTCGCATCGTAGATGGAAACATACAAAACCTGATGCACTATCACTTAAGTGGTAATTATTCGAAATCGCTCACATCTCCCGCTCCTACACGTATAATCTCAATGGATTCATCCGTAATTTCCAAAACGGACGAAGGGAAATGTCCGCCATAACCTCCATCCAAAACAAGGTCAACTTGCTTTTCATATCGGTCTAATATTAGGCTGGGATCCGTATATTCCTCAACAGCTAATCCCTCTTGAGGCAATGTCGTGGTTAATAAAGGATGCCCCAATTGCTTCACGATATCAAGTATGGGAGAATAATCAGGAATTCGAATCCCAACTGTCTTCTTGCCTTGAACAAGCACTGAAGGCACTTTTGAACTGGCCGGCAAAACAAAAGTATAAGGACCCGGCAAATAACGTTTCAAGACTTTAAACGCAAAATCACTGACTTTAGCAAAGTTGGCAATCGAACTTAAATCTGCGCAGATAAAACTGAACCGATTCTTCGAAGGCTTAATCTGCTTAATCTCACAAATGCGATTGACGGCATTTTGGCTATGGATTGAACAACCCATCGCATACATTGTATCCGTAGGATAAATAATGACGCCACCTTTTTCAAGAACCTTGACTACCTGGTCAATCAATTCTTGAGAATTGTTACGCTCATATACTTTTCTAATTTCAGCAGCCATCTTAAAAATTTAAAAAGAAATCTGATCCTTGTTGCTCTTCCTCTAACTCTTCAATTTTCACTTGGTCTATACTTGCGTTGATTTCAAAACCGACGATGAGAATTAATCCAACAAAATACAACCAAACCATCAAGGCGATTAATGAACCGATGGAGCCATAAATCTTATGATAACTCGCAAAATTCACTAAATAATAGGAGAAAACATTCGAAATAAGAATCATCATCACGGATGCCGTAATACAACCCGCATTGAAAAATTTCCAACGTTTATGAATCGCTGGAGCATAATAATAAATTAAGGAAATGGTAAAAAAGAAGACCGAAAATATAACAAAATAGGTCAGCACCTTGGTGAGGTAAAAGGTGAAATTATATTCTAAGATACCCTCCTTTGCTAAGTATTTCACGATAAAATTCCCCAAAATAAAAACCATGAATGAGGTAATTAAAACAAATGTCAATAGAAAGTTAAGGCCTACTGCCACCAATCTTTCTTTAATAAAACCTCGATTCTCACTTGTTTTATAGGTCAGGTTAAACGAACGCATTAAAGCTAAAATACCACTTGTGCTCGCGTAAAGGGCAAAGAAAAATCCAAACGAAAGAACTCCTCCCCTTTTTTTATTCACAATCTCCGTAATCAACTCCGTCAAATCGTTTTGGAGATTTTTGGGAACCGTAGCTTTGATAAAACTGATAATTTTATAATCTAAGTGCTCTACAGGTAAATAAGGCAATAATGAAAACAAGAAAATGATCGTAGGAAAAACAGCTAAGGTAAAATTGTACGCTACCGCTGCCGCACGTACGTCAATATCAAACTGAAAGATTTTTTGATACAAAATAGAAATGATGCGAACGAGCACATAATGCTCTTCGTATTCACGCCAAATCTGCTTTATCTCGTTTAATAAACTTTTCCTCATGGTTGGTAATAAGGTTGCAAAGCATTTAAGATAAAATCAGGAGCTTTGATGACTTTTTTGGCATTCAAATCCCAAAAGACAAGCGTTGTTTTACCTTCATTAATGACAAGACCCGCTTCATTTTTTATCTGATATGAAAAAACAATTTTGCGAGTGGGTAGTGAGTCAACATGACAAATAATCGTTAATTCATCATCATAGAGACCGGGTGCAAGAAATTTGGTATAATGTTCTGCCACAGGTAAACCCACGCCATTATCTTCTAACGATTTATAACTTACGCCTAAACTACGTAAGGTTTCCACACGGCCAATTTCATATAAGCGCGCATAATTCCCATAATAGACATAGCCCATCTGATCTGTATCAGCATAACAAACTCGGTACTTGACAGCGTGTGAATACATCTTATTGAATTTTACGAGCATCCAAGGCAGCTTGGTATTTAGCTGCATTGATTAAATGATCCGGATACGTTTTGGCAAAATTGTGAAAACCAGAAAAATCTTCTTTTGCACAGAAATACATGTAATCATGTTTTTCCAAATGTAGTACTTTATCGATCACATCAACTGGCGGAATCGAAATAGGTCCTGGCGGAAGTCCTGCATGGCGATAGGTATTGAATGGCGAATTAATCGCTGTATACTTCCCTGTCACACGCTTAATGGTAAAGTCTTTCCATGCAAAAACAATTGTTGGGTCAGCCTGCAAAGGCATTCCAGTACGGAAACGATTCCAATATACTCCGGCAATACGCGCTTGCTCAGCCGACTCTTTACTTTCGCCATAAACAATCGAAGCTAAAATCCCCGCTTGGATTGGAGTCATCCCCAAAGCTGCTGCTTCGCTAATGCGTTTTTGACTCCAAAAACGATTATTTGCCTTCTGCATTTTCTTCATGAAATCATCAAACGATGATGTCCAAAAAACTTCATATGTATCTGGAATAAATAGACACGCGATGGTTTCCGGACTATAACCATAAGCAGAAGTAATCGCATTGGAATCCAACATCTTCATGATGAAAGTAGAATCATAAGGCAATTGCTTGCTTAATTTTCCCGCGATATCCTCTTTTAAACGAAAATTATTGATGGTAATTCGCAACGCATCTTGGCGACCATTCCGCATTTTCCGCAACAACTCCCAATTACCTGTTTCAGGTCCTACGACATAACGACCTGGCTTAACTTTTACAGCTACACCTAGCGCTTTGGCTAAAAACCGAAAACTTAGTTTGTCTCGTACAACATCATGCTTATCTAAACTGTCCAATACTTGTTTAAAATCAGCACCCTTAGGAATAAGAATTGCGTAAGAATCTCCTTTTACATTAAAATTGGGCGTTTTAAATATTTGCCAAACATAATAAGAGAACATCGCCGTCACCAACGAAAATACGAGAATAAAAATCTTGATTTTTTTATTTGAAACCATCTTAAGCTATTTTAAAATCTAATGAAAAACGGTCAGCCAAGCCTTTTAAATCGGCAACGACAGGATCCAATAAAGGAATTCCATCTTGCATCCGTATAATTTCTAATTCACGTTCAGGATCACCTGGAATAATAACTTGTTTCCCTTCGATCGCCTCTGCCGCACGGAATCGTTTAATCCATTTATCCATGTCGTCTTTAAAGGCATCAGCCGGTCGGAAAGCATCGATGCGCATCGCACCTAAAAAATGTCCTGTGCCATTCCCTACGGTCTCTCCAGCTGTCATAAAGCCAGCCGTTGCAAATGGTGGCACCCAAGGACCAAAATTTGCTCCGGATAAAACCCCAGATAAAATATCAACGATTGCACCTAAAGCATATCCTTTGTGTGAACCATGTTCTCGATCACCACCTAAAGGCAACAGGGCTCCGCCATTTTTAATGGCAAATGCATCGTTACATAAATTACCGTCTTTATCTTGAACCCAGCCATTGGGTGTATCTAAACCTTTACGTTGTAAAATCTCCAATTTTCCATAGGCAACTGCGGTAGAAGCAAAATCAGCCAAAAAAGCAGGTTCTTCGTTGGCAGGAATCCCTACGGCGATGGGATTCGTACCCAATAATTTTTCGCGCGAAAACGTTGGTGTGACCAATGGCGCCGCATGGGTCATGGCCCAACCGATCATATCCTTCTCAACGGCCTTCATCGCATGATAACCAGCAATACCAAAATGATTGGAATTCTGAACTGCAACCCAACCAGTACCCGCAATTGCAGCTTTTTCAGTTGCTATTTCCATCGCTTTGGGAGCCACAACAAGTCCTAGCCCACGATCACCGTCAACCAAAGCGGTAGAAGGGCTTTCATGTAAAATTCGGATTTGAGGCTTTGGGTTTAAACGGCCATTGTCATATAGGCGCACATATCCCGCTAATCGTGCGACTCCATGGGAATCAATTCCCCGGGCATCCGCAGACACCAAGACATGCGCTGCTAAATCTGCATCTTGCGCTGGGCAACCGATGGATTCAAAAACGGAACTGACAAATGCTTTGAGTTGTTTGTAATCTGCTTGCATAACCAAATTAAACAACAAAGATAAAAATAAGAATTGGGAAAAATTTATCAAATTTGTTCTAAAATCATCAACAAATGGAAATCAATCAATGGGTAAACTCAGCTTGGTTCTGGGTCGGAATTGTATTAATCGCTGTCATCATTCGTGACGTATTTGTTCAAAAGAGTCACACCATTACACATAATTTTCCCGTAGTTGGCCATATCCGCTATTGGCTCGAGCAAATTGGGCCTGAATTACGTCAATACATCGTTGCGAATAACCGAGAGGAATTGCCCTTTAACCGACAAGAACGTTCCTGGATTTACGCTTCTTCCAAAAACGAAAATAACCTTCAGGGCTTTGGAACTGATCAGGACTTTAATTCACCAGGCTACATCTTCATTAAGAATGCCATGATGGGTTATAATCCCCCCGCGAATCATCCTAGCAAAAAGAATCCTGGGGTTTTACCTGCCACCAAGGTTATCGGCCTGTACCATAATCGTAAAAGACCATTCCGCCCCTATTCCGTGGTGAATATTTCCGGCATGAGTTATGGTTCACTTTCTGCAAAAGCTGTCGAATCCTTAAACAAAGGAGCCCAATTAGCTGGTTGTTACCACAATACTGGAGAGGGTTCGTTATCTCCTTATCATCAATTTGGCGCTGATGTCGTATTGAACATTGGCACGGCATATTTTGGTGTTAGGGAATTAGATGGCACTTTTTCAATGGATAAATTGAAACAGAAAGTTGACGAAAACCCACAGCTTCGTGCCATCGAACTGAAATTGTCTCAAGGGGCTAAACCAGGTAAAGGGGGCATGTTACCTGCTTCCAAAATCAATCAAGAAATTGCTGACATTCGCCACATACCTATGGGCAAGGACGCCATTTCACCCGCATTTCATGCGCAATTCAGCAATGTCCCCGAAATGGTGGAGTTTATCGAATCCATGGCCTCTGAAACAGGCTTACCGGTTGGCGTAAAATCTGCTATTGGCAAATTAGAACAATGGGAAGAATTAGCTGCTTACATGGCCAAAACAGGAAAAGGCCCCGATTTCATTACCATTGATGGAGGCGAAGGGGGAACAGGAGCCGCACCGCACGCCTTCGCCGACCACGTATCCATGCCCTTCACATTTGCCTTTGCTAAAGTGTATCAAATCTTCCAACGACATGATTTGACAGATAAAATATATTTCATCGCCTCAGGTAAATTAGGCTTCCCGGAAAAAGCCTTGTTGGCATTCGCCATGGGTGCTGATTCCATTAACATAGCGCGGGAAGCCATGATGTCCATCGGATGTATTCAAGCGCAGAAATGCCATACGAATCATTGCCCTACAGGAATTGCAACATCAAACAAATGGCTTCAGGCAGGCATTGATGTGACCCTAAAAAGCGAACGCTATTACCGTTACCATTATACCTTGGTCAAAGAAATTGCAGAAATCACACATGCTTGCGGCTATGAACATCCTTGCCAAATGACCATGGACGATATCGAACTTTCTATGGGGGACAATAACCGGACGATGACTTTATCCAAAGCCTATGGATATCACAAAACTCCGATAGCTTATGAAAATTTCAATGAACTAATCGAGTGTCCACATTTAGGTGGAGCAAATGCACGAAATCGTTTGGCCTGATAGACCTGTGGATTAAAGATAAACGATTATCTTTGCACCCATGTTATCAATATCCAATCTAAATTTCTATTTCGGTAGTCGGGCCCTGTACGAAGGTGCCAATCTTCACATCAAACCTAAAGCAAAAATTGGCCTCATTGGGGCGAATGGAACTGGTAAATCAACTTTACTGCGCTTAATTTCGGGGGAATACACGCCCGATGGTGGAAATATCTCCAAGGCTGGGGATTGTACCATCGGTTTTTTGAATCAGGATCTTCTCTCCTACCAAACGGATGATAGCATCTTAGAAGTCGCGATGCAGGCGTTTAGCCGCCAATTAGAGTTGCAGAAAGAGATAGACCAAGTCTTGCATAAGATGGAAACAAATTATGAAGACAAGGATGTAGATCTATTGGCCAAATTTCAAGAGGAATTCGAGCGTTTAGATGGCTATACTATCCAATCGAAAACAGAAGAAATCTTGGAAGGTTTAGGTTTTAGCACGGGTGATTTAAATCGGCCATTACGTTTATTCTCTGGTGGATGGCGTATGCGGGTTATGTTGGCCAAATTGCTTTTACAAAAACCATCCTTGCTTTTATTGGATGAGCCGACCAACCACTTGGACTTGCCATCCATTGAATGGGTTGAAAACTACATTCATGATTATGAAGGAGCTATTGTAGTTGTTTCTCACGACCGTTATTTCTTAGATCGTACGATTGATCATATTGCTGAAGTTTCGGGAGCTAAAATCACTTTATATCCAGGAAATTATTCCTATTACACGGAGGAGAAATCCTTGCGTAATGAAATTCAAAAGGGGGCTTTCGAAAACCAACAATCGCAGATCCGCCAAACAGAACGTTTCATTGAGCGTTTCAAGGCAAAGGCTTCCAAATCACGCCAAGTTCAATCGCGTGTGAAAGCGCTCGAAAAGATTGACATCATTGATGATGTGGTGGACGAAAAAGCAAAGGTGAATTTCAAATTCAATTTTGGAACAGAACCAGGTCGTTTCATTTTATTCTTGGAAGATATTTCAAAAGCCTATGGCGAGAAGGTAATCCTAAAAAGAACCTCCGCAACCATTAACCGCGGCGATAAGATTGCCTTGATCGGGGCCAATGGTAAAGGAAAATCAACTCTTTTACGTGTTATTTCAGGAACTGAAGAAATCGAAGGCGAGCGCAGAACGGGACATAATGTCATCGAATCCTTCTTTGCTCAACATCAATTAGAGAGTTTGAATGTTGAAAATACCTTAATTGATGAATTAAAAGCCACGGGTACTACGAAAACCGAAATGGAATTGCGTAGTGTTTTGGGATGTTTCTTATTCTCTGGCGAAGAAGTATTTAAAAAAATCAAGGTGTTGTCCGGAGGTGAAAAATCTAGGGTTGCTTTGGCGAAAGTATTGATTTCAGAGGCCAACTTCCTTTTACTTGATGAGCCTACCAACCACTTGGATATCCAGTCAGTGAATATCCTCATCCAGGCACTTCAACAATACGAAGGAACTTATGTAGTTGTATCCCACGACCGTTATTTTGTATCGAACATTGCGAATAAAATTTGGTATATAGAAGACCACGAAATCAAGGAGTATCCAGGATCATTTGATGAATATGAGACATGGATGGCCAGTAGACCTACCGAGCAAACGACAACAAAAGCCGTTGCTGTAAAGCCAAAGCCTGAATTAGCCCCTGTGGAGCATAAACCTGCTAGTCCCAATACGGAGAAGGCTATCGAAAAACTCGAGAAGCAAATCATGGAATTGGAGCAAGAGATTGAACAAATTGAAAACGAAATGGCTACCCTAGCGGCAGCGTCTAAATTCGACGAACTCAAAGTCTTGGAGACCAAACGCCACGCAGTACAAGTTAAACTTGAAGCAACAACTTCCGAATGGGAGTTATTAATCGGCTAATATGCGCGCCCTAATCCTTATTATTCTGGTAACAGCACAAATAAGTGCATTAGGGCAATTACAGAACCAGGTTGCAGAAAAACAGATTAAGAGTGTCCATTTAAGCCAATTAATGGCGCATGAAATGATCCAAGCTCAACCGAGCTTGGATATAGAAAGTCAGGGGAATTGGTTCTTGACATTCGATGACCTATCCTTGCAGAATCGAAATGCCATTTATCTCAAAGTGCTGCATTGCCAGTCTGACTGGAAGGTTTCTCCCCTCTCCGACATCGAATTCCTACAAGATTTTAATGACATACCCATTCGGGATTCGCAGGCCTCTATGGGAACAAAAGTCCCCTACCGACATTACCAAATCGCTTTGCCGCGTGTAAAAATCGCAGGTAATTATGTCGTGATGGTCTATAATCGAGCCAAACGCGACACGATCCTTACACAACGCTTTTGTGTGTATAAACAAGAAATAACCATAGCAGCATCCATCCAATTTGGTCGGAGTAATGCGTTGCGTGCAAGCCATCAAAACCTCGAGTTGCGGCTAAAATACCCCAGTAATTTACTCATCAATGCAGCAGAGGATTTAAAGATCTATGTAAAACAGAATGAATTACTCGGAAATCAATTACCTAAAATGCCCTTAGGAATCATTAATCCCATGGAGCAGATGATCAGTTTCCCTTCCTATCAAAACGAGCAAGCCATTGCTGGAGGAAATGAATATCGATTAATCGACCTACGCAGTACACAACAAAAACTAAGTTATATTGATCATTGGGAGGTCAACGAAAATGAAACGCGATTGTTCAGTATGCTGGAGAACCCACAGGGAAATTACGCTTATGTACAACGCAATGATAGCAATGGAGCTTATGTAATTGAGAACTACGAGAATCCAGGAAATCCATTGTATGCAGATTATGTCACTTGCACCTTTCGACTTAAAGCGCCTAAACAAAGTGAGGCTCTTTACGTTTGTGGTGCATTCAACCAATATCAGCATTTACCTGAGAACGAAATGCGCTACAATGAGTCCATGGGAATTTATGAAGCAAGTATTCAACTAAAACAAGGGATTTACAATTACCGATTTGAAACAAAAAACCCTTCTAATTACTTAGAAGGGAATTATGCTCAAACCGAAAATAGTTATGAAATCTTTGTATATCTCCGAAAACCCGGTAAACGTTATGATGAATTAATCGGGTATCAAAAGGTTAATTCAATCCACTAGACGTTGAATCTAAAGTGCATGATATCGCCATCATGAACAATGTAATCTTTACCCTCCACACTTAGTTTACCCGCTTCTTTACAAGCCGCTTCACTTTTGTAAGTTTGGTAGTCGGCAAATTTAATTACCTCCGCACGGATAAATCCACGTTCAAAATCGGTATGAATAACACCCGCAGCTTGAGGAGCTTTCCAACCCTTTTGAATAGTCCAAGCACGCACCTCTTGAACTCCTGCTGTGAAATAGGTAATCAAATTTAGTAAGGCATAAGAACTACGGATCAACTTACTCAAACCCGACTCCGTTAAGCCATATTCATCCAGGAACATTTGACGCTCCTCTAAATCTTCAATCTCTGAAATTTGGGCCTCTAAAGCGGCACAAACTACAATTACTTCTGCTTGCTCGGCAGCTACATTCGCGCGTAAGGTATCAACGAAAGCATTTCCACCCGCAGTTAAAGAGGCTTCATCTACATTCGCTACGTAAATAACAGGTTTATCAGTCAATAAACACAAATCACCGATTGCCACTTCGCGCAAATCAGGATCCATTTCAACAGTACGAGCTGATTTTCCTTCTTCCAAAGTAGCTTTAAATTGTTGCAAGGCAGCGAACTCTTGTTTGGCTTTCGCATCGCCGTTCTTTGCCGCACGTTCAGTTTTTTGAATTTTCTTATCGATGGATTCCAAATCTTTCAATTGCAATTCCATGTCGATAATTTCCTTATCCGAAATGGGATTGACACGACCTTCTACGTGAATGATATTCTCATCCTCGAAACAACGTACCACGTGAATAATGGCATCTACCTCCCGTATATTAGCTAGGAACTTATTTCCTAAACCCGCACCTTGCGATGCCCCTTTCACTAAACCCGCGATATCGGTAAATTCTATAACCGTAGGTAAAATGCGATTCGGCTTAACAAATTCAGCCAAAACATTTAAGCGATCATCCGGTACTGTCACAATCCCCACATTCGGTTCAATGGTACAGAAAGGGTAATTAGCCGCTTCAGCTTTGTTTGATGATATTGCACTAAATAAAGTTGATTTTCCTACGTTAGGTAATCCAACAATTCCACAAGTTAATCCCATATATAAATTTAATAAGGTGCAAAAATACGGCTAAAAATGAAAAAAGCCTCCGATTTCTCAGAGGCTTTTAAAAAATATTCAATTAAGTTATTCCCATTTAAGGTCAGAACTACCGAATTCATCTTCATCACGATTAAACTGTGTGAAATCTACATCTGGCATCAACTCCGTTTTTACGTGATTAACGGCTTCATTTAATCCTTCTACAAACTTGTCAAAGTCTTCTTTGTATAGGAACATTTTATGTTTTTCATAAACAAACCCATCTTCTTTTTGATGGCGACGACTTTCGGTAATCGTTATGTAATAATCTTGTGAACGTGTCGATTTTACATCAAAAAAATAAGTTCTTTTACCTGCACGGATTCGTTTGGAAAACAATTCTTCTCTATCTCTTTCTTCCACTGTTAAAGTAAATTAGGTTTGACAATGTGTAAATCTACTATTAATTCTTATTCACTCAAAAATATTGCACTGTTTTTCAATACCTCCTCCAAGAAATACTTGCATTATTTTTACAATATTTTTAATTCCGACAATAAAAGTCAAACTTTGAGGCAAATTTACAATACTTTCATGCGAATTAAATTACACATAATCCTTTTAATCTGCTTCCTGAGCCCGTTCTTTGGGTTTGGCCAGGAATTAGGTGATGAAAGTTATGGTATTGCATCTTTCTATTCCAATTCATTTTACAATAAACGAACAGCGAATCAAGAGTTATTACGTAAAACTGAGTACACTGCTGCTCATCGTTTATTCCCCTTTAATACCTTAGTTGAAGTCACCAATATCTATAATAAAAAGAGTATTGTCGTACGCATTAACGACCGCGGACCTTACAAAAGAGGCCGTATCATTGATTTAACGGAAGCAGCCGCTAAAAAGATTAACCTACGCAAAGTAGGTTTGGCTAAGGTGAAAATAAAAATAATTGGATTTGAAAATGAGCTTATGCTCATACCTTACCAACAGTTGGAATTAGAGACCACTCCGAAATTCAGTAAAAAATTCTATCAAAAAACACGCCTTAAATACAAGAAAAAATACCGCATCAAGAAAAAAATCAAGCATAAACGCTACCTCAAGAAAGGTAAAAAGCCAAGAAGTAAAATGAAAATTCAGCGTTAGTTATTTGCGCTTACTTTCATAGAACTTCAGAAAATCTTGAATTTTATCAACAGGTATACGCTTCCCTATAATGTTTTTAGATTTATCTAGAATATAAACAACTGGCGTTGAATAGGCATCAAAGGTCTTTTGAAAATCGGTATAATATTCCTCCTTACCTGTCTTGGCATTTATGTGAATATCGATCCCATTCCTCCAATGTTGAATCTTAAATTCTTCGATAAATTTTTTCCACATTACCTTATCTCGAACTAAACAGGCTGCTAGGACACTTATGTTTTTAGACTTAAAATAAGGGTCCAACTTAACCAATTTGGGGGTTTCTTCCTTGCAATGACTACAATCTGGATCATAAATAAACAGAATTGTATAGTTGGCTTGAATGGCTGAAGTTGTCAATAACTTACCCGCTGGATCTGTTAAAAACATCTCAGGGATACGTTTCCCGATAAGCAAAGGTTTAATGATCGCGATACGTTCCTTCATTTTACGGATGGTAGTCGTATCCCACAATTGCGGCTCACCGATGTAATATTTCTCTGCTAAATGGACGAAAGCCCCATCTGTTCCCACAATGTTATGATTTTCATAAGTACTCGCAATTTTATATACGACATACTTTCGCATGGCTTGATTCTTGATTCCGCGAAGTAATTGGTCAGCATCTTTTGAAATGGAATCCGACTCTTGAACAACTAAATCTTCAAAATACTTATCTATTTTCTTTTGCAAAAAGGGCGTTCTGATAAATCGCTCATCATTCAAATCCACATTGTCAAAATAGTGTTTCTTGTAATAAGTAAACTGAAACTTATACAAATCACTGCTATCCTTAGCCGTTTTCACAGGATTTGCATAAGCTGGTATTTCAGGCTCCAAACTTGCTTTAATCAATTTAGAAACAAATAATGCTGCATGTTCCTTAATCCATTTCTGTTGAATGGCGGCCATCGACCGTTGAATTTGCTCGGGCTTCTGATTCGATTGCATGGAAAGATAAGCTGCTGTCATATCCCGCTGAAAAGCATAAAACGCTTCATTTTCAGGACTTAGTAAAACTTTCATTTGTCCAACCACGTCAGCAGTATCTGTTTCAAACGAAAATTTGGCATTGCCAATCACCAAATCAAAATACTTATTCTTGTTAAACGAAACTAAATACAAACCCTCATCCAAAGTCTCATTTCCTTGAAAAACAAATTGACCTTCACTGTCTACTTGGGCAGTATCCTTAATGACTTGTTGGTTAGAACCAAAATAATGCGCTAAATAAACCTCCGTATTTTGTAGACCTTTGATTTTACCCTTGATTTCAAAAGCAGGATTCTGTGCCTGCGCACCTTGCATAACAGCTAAAAGAAGCAATACGAATGAGAGGACTTTCATAAAATTTAGGCTAATTTTAATTTTCTTAATTTCAAAAATACAATGTTTTTCACGCTATCTAAAATAATTGATTTTATACTTTTACCAATTAGTTGGATACTTGCTTTGGCATGCATGGCACTTTTTTCAAAAAATGCAAAAAGGAAGAAAATTGCTACCTATTGTTTCATAGGAATCCTTCTTTTGGCTTCAAATACCTTTTGGGTTAATACCTTATTTTCTGCTTATGAAATGCCACAAACAGCGGCAAAAGGTCATTATTCCGTAGCAATTATTTTAGGAGGTGGCATGATTAGATCAAATCAAGAAGATCCAACACGTATAAATGTGGGCGAAAGTGCTGACCGTTTCATCCAACCTGCCCTCTTATATAAACAAGGGAAAGTAGACAGAATACTCATCACAGGGGGCAATACCTCCATTGGTAATCTGAAAATCGACCAAAGTAATGAGACGGCACAAGTAAAACGGCTTTTGGTTGCCTTGGGGATTCCGAAAGAAAAAATAATCACCGAAATACAAGCAAGAAATACACACGAAAATGCAGTCAATAGTAAAAGAATGATTGATTCGCTTCAACTTAAAGGTCCATTCCTATTGGTTAGCTCCGCATTTCACATGCGTCGTGCCATGGCATGCTTTCAGAAGTCGGGAATCGCCTGCACACCTTATGTCGTAGATAGCAAAAAAAAGGACACCCAGTTGGGCGTCCTTGAATGTATCATTCCATCAGAAAAGGAATTATATAAAGTATCGTATCTACTAAGAGAAATGTTTGGATACCTTATCTACCAAATCATGGGCTATGCCTAAGTAGACAAAATCTCCACCATACGAATCAAATCTTCTGAAACGGGTTTCTTCTTCGTAATGGTATCATGGAACGGCGTATATACTAATTGGTTATTAATAACCCCAGCCATCACATTTTTCTCTCCACGCAATAAACCTTCTAATGCTCCTAATCCTAAACGAGAAGCCAAAATACGGTCATAAGCAGTAGGAATTCCTCCACGCTGGATGTGACCTAATGTCGTCACACGAATATCAATTTTGCTTCCCATTTTTTCGCGAATTTTATTCGCAACCACTTGAGCATTACCTTCTTCATCACCTTCAGCTACAACGACGATTGAAGAGGATTTTTGCTTCGCAAATCCATTATTCAAAATCGTAACGATTTCATCTACTGGTGTTAAATTTTCAGGAATCATCAAAGCTTCAGCACCTCCGGCGATACCACATTGAACTGCGATATAACCCGAATCACGCCCCATCACTTCAATAAAAAACACACGATCATGCGAATCTGCTGTATCACGTATTTTATCGATAGCATCCAAAGCTGTGTTTACAGCTGTGTCAAAACCAATGGTGTAATCCGTTCCGTACAAATCATTATCAATCGTACCTGGAGCACCTACCGTAGGGATTTTAAACTCATTAAAGAATATTTCAGCACCTGTAAAGGTCCCGTTTCCTCCAATCGCCACCAAGCCTTCAATGCCTAATTCCTGTAATTTATCATAGGCTTTTTGACGGCCTTCCGTTGTCATAAACTCTTTCGAACGGGCCGACTTTAAAATCGTCCCACCTCGTTGGATAATATTACTTACGGATTGTGAATTCAACGGGATAATATCCCCCTTGATCATCCCATTGTATCCGCGAATAATTCCATAAACTTCTACGCCATGATATGCAGCACCACGAACAATGGCACGAATACACGCATTCATTCCGGGAGCGTCACCACCTGAGGTAAATACAGCTATTTTCTTCATCAATCTATTTTTAAATACATGTTACCATGAAAATCTACCAAAAATACGATTTTAATCGTTTAATACATAAAAATAGCCTAGATTTTGAATCGATTTTTTATAAAATACATCTCTAAAGTTTTGTAATTTGCAAGAATTAAAAAATGTATCCTATGTCAAAAACAGCTAACGATTTCTTATATAGTTATTTAAATAATGCATCACCTACTGGCTTTGAATCTTCGGGCCAACAAATTTGGTTAGAATACCTAAAACCTTACATTGACGAGAAAATCATTGATACCTATGGCACGGCTGTGGGTGTCATCAATCCTGGCCAAGCGTATAAAGTTGTCATCGAGGCACATGCGGATGAGATTTCATGGTTTGTTAATTACATCGACGATAATGGGTATTTATTTCTTCGTCGGAACGGTGGCTCTGATGCACTTATCGCACCTTCTATGCGTGCCAATATACATACCAAAGAAAAAGTAGTTAAAGGTATTTTTGGATGGCCCGCCATTCACGTCCGCGATCTTGCCAAAGACAAAGCTCCTACCATCGATGATATCTTCATTGATTGTGGCGCCGCGAACAAAAAGGAAGCGGAAGAAATGGGCATTCACGTAGGTACCGTGGTTACCTTCGAAGATGGCTTGACTGAACTAAACAACAAGTATTTGGTTGGCCGTGCCTTAGATAACCGCATCGGTGGTTACATGATTGCACAAGTTGCTCGCAAATTAAAAGAGAATAAAATCAAATTACCATTCACCCTCTACGTTGTTAATTCCGTTCAAGAGGAAATTGGATTGCGTGGAGCGGAAATGATTGTTCGCCGATTAAAACCGGATTTGGCTTTCATTACTGACGTGACACACGATACGCAATCACCGATGTACAACAAAAAGACACAAGGCGATATGGCTTGCGGAAAAGGCCCGGTGATTTGCTATGGTCCTGCCGTGCAAAACAATGTGCGTGATTTCATTATTGATATTGCCAAAGAAAACAACATAGATTTCCAACGCCAAGCTGTTTCGCGCTCGACAGGTACCGACACGGATTCATTCGCCTACGCGACAGAAGGCGTTGCATCAGCCTTGATATCTTTACCTTTGAAATACATGCACACAACGGTGGAAACCATCGCTAAAAGCGACATGGAGGCTGTCATTGAATTGATTTATCAATCCTTGTTGAAAGTGAAGGGGAATGAGGATTGGAGGTATTTTAATTAGTCGCTAGAAGCTAGTCACTAGTCATAAATTATAATTGTCATGCTTAGATTGACAATAAATGAATTCAATCTAAATTTGGAGTTTTATAATTATATAAGCGACTAGCGACTAGCGACTAATTTAAATACCTAGCAAAATACTCCCAAGTGCGCAGCATCTGATCAATCCGCTGGCGGTTGTTACCAGCACGTGTAATCTCATGCGAGGCACCAGGATGACGAACATACTCAACTTCGCGACCGAGTTGCTTCAAACTTTTGTATAACATCTCACTTTGAATAACACCCGTCCGCAAGTCATTTTCTCCGTGAAAAATAATCAATGGTGTCTTAATATTGGCCACATAACTTAATGGTGATTCCCGATCTAAAACAGCACGTGTCGCCTTATCCCATGGATAACCTCCAAAATAATTCGGAACCAAACGCCAAGCATTTCCCTCCCCAAAGAATGTTGACAATTCATAAACGCCTCGTTGGGAAGCCGCTACTTTAAATCGGTTGGTATGTCCCACAATCCATGCCACTAAATATCCCGCATAAGACCCACCAGTCACAGCTAAACGCGTTGTGTCAGCCCAACCTTCCTTTATCGCTAAATCGGTGGTCTGCATGACATCCGCCATCGGACCTGCCCCCCAATCTTTTACATTACTTGCCATAAAGGGTGTACCATATCCCCCACTTCCACGTGGATTACAATAAACAATGCCATATCCTTTTGCCGCATAATATTGAAATTCATGCCACATACTCGCTTCACCCGTTCCCCACATCGCCGTAGGTCCTCCGTGAATCTCAAGCACCAATGGATACTTTTGACCCGCTTGGTAACCTATAGGTTTCATGACCCAATAATCAATCGTTTGGCCAATTTTATTCACAAACGTGTGCTTCTCAGCTTTCGTGATATTCTTTTGCTTCAACCAACCCGAATTAAAATCAGTCATTACCTCTTCTTTATGATCAAACAAACCATATAATTCGGATGGATTATTAATGGAAGTTTTGGCATAGATAAATTGTTCTCCTGCTAAATCAAATCCTAAAACTCCATCGGAAGTAGAGGTTAAGGTCTGAAAAGTACCTTGCGGAATGGAATAAGCCAACAATGGCACAGCCCCATGATCTTGAGCCGTTAAATAAAGAACTTTATCATGGATAGCCCACTTTACTTGGGTAATCACACGATCCAATTTTACCTCCTGAATTTGCAAGGTTGACAAATTCAAAATCTTCAAAACAGGGTTAGAAACACCAGTTGCTTTCGATTCAAAAAACGCAACTTGGTCTCCATGATTACTCAAACTTAAATTAGAATAACGATATCCGGGTTTAATTAAAATAGACTTATATGTCTTCGTCACCGCATCAAAACGCACAATTTGACTTTCCAAAACCTTATCAGGATGCGACAAACTATCTGCAGGCAAAATTACTAAAAAGGTATTCGCATCTAATTGTTCCCAATCAGACCAACGATGTAAAGGATTATTTAGCGCTACAGGTTTTGCTCCAGCTTCTAAACTCAAAGAAAAAATGGTCGACAATTGGATTTCACCAGAGGTTGTCATTTCCTCCTGAAATTGCAAGCGGTTTATCACCTTCGCCTTTTTGTCTTTTTCATTTTGTGCTAAATAAGCACGCACCTCCTCAATTGTACCATTCGGATTTGCTTTTGCTTTTGATACAAAAGCCTGATTACCCACACGTGGCTTTTCTAATGACCATGATGGGACCCAATGACGTGGATTCGCTAATGAATCCAAATAAAAGTCTTTCAATGAAATCCCTGAGGTATAATACAAACGACCATCAAACTTGGAAATCGATGGATTTTGCACAGCCACTTTCGAATTCGTGAGTGCCAATGCCTCTCCTCCCGCCAAACTCAATTGATACACCTGCGATTTATTCCCCAAGTCACGCGTAAACAGAATGGATTTCCCATCGGCCGACCAGTTGGCCCCACTAATCGAATTACGACCTGAAGTCATCGCACGTGATGTTTTGGTAGCTATATCTCCTACATATAAATGAGTTTGGTAGACATAATCACCTTTGGTATCCGGATCGTCCTCGATCGAAGTAACCGTAAACAAATACTTTTGACCATCTGGAGAGAAACTGGGTTTGCCCACCGACTTGATTTTCAATAAATCTGTTACCTGAATGTTCGTTTGGGCAAATGCACCAAATGAAACAAATAGAATAAGTAAGAATATGCGCATGGTAAAAAAATAAGGCCTGCGAAATATGTCGCAAGCCTTAAAATTATAAAATAAAAGATGAATTGATTAAATCAATTTCAGTATTTCTTCGCCAATGGCATCCGTTCCTAAAATCATTGATTTGTCGGTAGACGCATCCGCGATATCTCCCGTACGGAAACCTTTCTTTAACACTTGGTCAACTGCATTAATAACAGCTTCAGATTCCGCCTTCATCCCGAAAGAAATATCCAATAATAAAGCTACTGACAATACAGATGCCATCGGATTTGCTAATCCCTTCCCTGTAATATCGTGCGCAGAACCGTGAATAGGCTCGTAAACACCTGTTCCATCGCCGATGGACGCAGAGGCCAACATACCCATAGATCCTGCAATTTGAGATGCCTCATCTGTTAAGATATCTCCGAATAAATTCGCAGTCACAACCACATCAAAACGTTTTGGATCCTTGATCAATAACATCGCTGTCGCATCCACAAATTGGTATTCCACCGTTACATCTGGGTATTCTAAAGCCAATTTTTGAATTTCCTCACGCCATAGACGAGATGATTCCAATACGTTTGCCTTATCTACTGAAACCAAATGTTTCTTACGTGTACGAGCTGCCTCAAAAGCCTTGCGACCGATACGCTCTACTTCATAACGACTATATTCCGCTACGTCATAGGCCGTATCACCGTTATTCTTACGCCCCTTTTCTCCAAAATATATATCCCCCGTCAATTCACGGAAGAATAAAATATCCGCACCTTTCAAGATTTCAGGTTTGATGCTAGATGCCGACAATAATTCGTCGAACAATTTGATTGGTCGCAAATTGGCATACAAACCCAATTCCTTACGCATTTTCAATAAACCTTGTTCAGGTCTAACCTTCGCAGAAGGGTCATTATCATATTTGGGATGACCTACAGCGCCAAATAATACAGCATCAGAAGCCTTCATTTTCACTAATGTTTCTTCCGGAAGCGCATCACCTGTAGCTTCAATCGCCACGTGTCCAATCAACGCTTCATCGTAAGAGAAATCATGGCCAAACTTTGCCGCAATCTTCTCCAATACTTTTTTACCTACTTCGGTTACTTCTTGTCCAATTCCATCACCAGGAACAATAAGGATATGTTTTTTTGCCATGATATGTTTATTAAATCAAATTCAACATTTTTTGTGTCGCCTTAATTGCCGACACCGTTTGGTCACTATCCAAACCTCGTGTAATTAATTCCTTCCCTCCGAAAGACCAAGTTATGATGGTTTCACAAAGTGCATCAGACTCCCCTCCTGGTGGAATACGTACAGCATAGTCAGTCAATTGAGCTAACTTTTGACCGTTCTTTTCAAAGATAATTGCCAATGCATGCATAAACGCATCATATTGTCCATCCCCTTGCGCATGCTCTTCAAAGATTTCACCATCCACCGAAATCTTTAAGGTAACGGAAGGACGAAGGTCTTTGGAATGCGTTAATACGTAATTCAATACTTGAACACGTTCCTCAATTGCATCGGAATCCAAGACATCAGAAATGATGTAAGGCAAATCATTTTGCGTAACAACCTCTTTCCGATCACCTAATTCAATGATCCGCTGGGTTACCTTCTTCAAATCAGAATCAGACAATTGAATGCCTAATGCCGCTAAATTGTTCTCAATATTTGCTTTCCCTGAAGTCTTACCCAGCGCATATTTACGCTCACGGCCAAAACGCTCAGGCATCAACTCGTTGAAATATAAATTGTTTTTTTTGTCCCCATCGGCATGAATACCTGCCGTTTGGGTAAATACGTTTTCACCTACCACCGGTTTATTTACCGGAATACGGAAACCTGAAAATGTCTCCACCAATTTACTCACCGAATAAAGTGACTTTTCGCAAACCGATGTTTTAACATCTTTTTGGTAGTCATTAAGCACCGCAATAACCGAAGCTAAGGGAGCATTCCCAGCTCTTTCACCCATGCCGTTGACAGTTAAGTGCAAGCCATGGATACCATTCCGAACCGCTTCAAGGGCATTTGCTGTCCCTAAATCATAGTCATTGTGCGCATGAAAATCGAAATGAGTTGTTGGGTAACGCGCCACCAACTCCTTAATATATTCCCCCGTTTCCCAATAGGTCAATACACCCAGCGTATCAGGTAATAAAATACGCTTGACGGGTAATTGAGTAATGAAATCCAGGTATTGCAAGACGTATTCTTTCGAATTACGCATTCCATTACTCCAATCCTCTAAATACACATTAACCGAAAGTCCTTTTGAATTGGCCAGCTCAATCGTCGCTTGAATCTCAGCAAAATGCTGTTCAGGTGTTTTCTTGAGCTGATGCTGCAAATGATTCAAGGAACCTTTGGTCAGCAAATTCATAACTTTGGCTCCGGCGTCCAACATCCATTGAACAGAAGTACCTCCGTCTACAAAAGTCAAAACCTCTACCCTGTCCAAGAAACCGGCCTGAGTAGCCCAAGAAGTAATCTTCTTCACCGCCTGAAATTCTCCTTCAGATACACGCGCAGACGCAATTTCAATGCGATCGACTTTTAATTCAGTCAAAAGCAATTGAGCGATCGTCAACTTTTCAGAAGCAGAAAAAGATACCCCACTGGTCTGTTCACCATCCCGGAGGGTTGTATCCATGATTTCAATGTGGCGCATGAATCCTATCGATTAGTAGCAAATTCTGCGATTTCAGATTTCATCGCTTGTAAGTAGTCGATGTCATCAAAACCGTTCAATAAATTATGCTTTTTGTAGCCGTTAATGGCAAATGATTCAGAAGCACCTGTTGCAGCAATGGTAATCGTTTGCGCTGGCAAATCAACCACCAATTCTGTTTTCGGATCCTGCTCGATTGCAGTAAAGATCTCGTGCAAGAATTCAGGAGAAACCTGAACCGGTAAAATACCTACGTTGATCGCATTACCACGGAAAATATCCGCAAAGAATGAAGATACCACACAACGGAAACCGTAATCGTAAATCGCCCAAGCTGCGTGCTCCCGCGAAGAACCTGAACCAAAGTTCTTTCCTCCTACCAAAATCTTGCCAGAATAGGTTGGATTATTCAAGACGAAATCTTGCTTCGGTTGGTCGTTCTTATCATAACGCCAATCTCTAAATAAATTATCACCAAAACCCTTGCGTTCCGTCGCTTTCAAGAAACGTGCAGGGATGATTTGGTCTGTATCTACGTTCTCGATGGGCATCGGAACGGCTGAACTTTTCAAAACACTAAAACTATCGTAAGCCATCTTGCTCTAATTTAAATCTTATAAAAACTGTCTTGGATCTGTGACAACCCCTGTAATTGCGGCAGCCGCAGCTACCAATGGACTCGCCAATAAAGTACGAGAACCTGGCCCCTGACGACCTTCGAAGTTACGATTTGACGTACTCACCGCATATTTACCTGCAGGGATCTTATCATCGTTCATCGCCAAACATGCAGAACATCCCGGTTGGCGCAACACAAATCCCGCCTCCGTCAAAATATCCAAAATGCCTTCTTCCTTGATTTGAGCCTCAACGATGTGTGAACCTGGAACAACCCAAGCCGTCACGTGATCAGCCTTTTTACGTCCTTTAACAATCGAAGCAAATGCTCTAAAGTCTTCAATACGACCGTTTGTACAAGAACCAATAAACACGTAATCTACTTGCTTACCGATCATCGAATCGCTCTCTGAGAAGCCCATGTAATCCAATGATTTCTCATAGGTTGCCACGCCACCTTCCACTTCAGTAGCTTTCGGAATATTTTTCGAGATACCGATACCCATACCCGGGTTCGTACCGTAGGTAATCATTGGCTCAATATCCGATGCTGCAAAATTGATTTCCTCATCAAAAGAAGCACCTGCATCCGTTTTTAAGGTTTTCCAATATGCCAATTGCGTATCCCAATCCGCGCCTTTCGGTGCCAATGGACGACCTTGAATGTAATCAAATGTTGTTTGGTCTGGAGCAATCATACCTCCACGAGCACCCATTTCGATACTTAAGTTACAAACCGTCATACGACCTTCCATGCTCATGTTTTCAAAAACATCACCCGCATACTCAACGAAATAACCCGTTGCACCTGACGTTGATAATTTTGAAATGATGTACAAGGCCACATCTTTGGGCGTAACTCCTTTGCCTAATTGCCCATTGACATTAATGCGCATTTTCTTAGGCTTAGGTTGCATGATGCATTGAGATGACAATACCATCTCCACTTCCGAAGTACCGATACCAAAAGCAATTGCACCAAAAGCTCCGTGCGTCGACGTATGTGAATCACCGCAAACAATCGTAAAGCCTGGCAAGGTAATCCCATTTTCAGGTCCTACCACGTGTACTATACCGTTTTTGGGATCTCCTAAACCCCAGTGAGAAATACCATATTTCGCTGAATTCGTCGCTAATTGTTGCAATTGATTCGCTGATAACGGATCTTCCACGGGAAGGTGTTGGTTGATCGTAGGCGTATTGTGATCTGCCGTCGCAAACGTACGTTCAGGATACATTACCCCAATTCCACGTTGTTCCAAACCTAAAAAGGCAACCGGACTCGTTACTTCATGGATAAAATGGCGGTCGATAAAGAAAACATCCGGACCATCTTCGATTTTCCGAACCACGTGGGAATCCCATACTTTATCAAATAAGGTTGTTGGAGAATTGCTCATTCGTATAATTTAAATTTTTAAGCGCTTTCAATAAAATTAAGCTACAAAAATGTCGATTTTTTTGCAAATATGCAAAGGAATATAAGCCTCAAATTGGAAATACACCAAATAAAATTTGGTAAATACCAAAGTTTACAAGGAAGAACGCTGAACAAATGAAAATGGGTTTTCAATCTTATCGCGCGCATTGCTTTTAACCAAATCCGCTGCCAAAGCACCCATTTTTACAAAATCCGTTGAGATGGTCGAAATCCCATCAAACAACAATCGCTTAATAGGTGTCTCATTGTAGGAAATTAAGCCCACATCCTTTCCCAACTGCAATCCTTGCTCTTTGATCTGATCCAAGATCGCGATCAAATCATCCTCCATCACCGTAATATAGGCTGTCCCCTTTTCAGGGTTTGCTTGTTCTGAAACAGCGAAATCAAAGGCAAAATCCCGACAAAAATGTTCAAAGCCTTTGATAATGCCTTTCGGGTAATAACTCGATTCCGGAAAAACGAGTTGGAGCGCTTGGTATTTCGCTAACGCATCTTTCGCCTGCACGAGTGTTTGGTAAATATCCTTTTCGAAATTTTCATACACCGCGCCATAGGAACCTTGAATTCCCGGCAATAATTTATCTACCAGGATAAGTTTTTCCTTCGGCAAGGAATTAATAAACTCCACAGCTATGGAATCTCCTTCCATGAAATGCGGAATGATGACGATATGCGAATAGTCTAATTCTCGTTTTGTGATGATCCGCTTAAAAAGATTGAAATCGTTGTTGTAGATATAAAAGTCAATACCCGCTGAATCGCCCATAGCAGCCACAAAAGAGTCGTAAATGATTTTTTTATGAACTGATAACTTGTTGAACAACAAGAAGATGCGAAAATTTACGGGGACGCTGCCGGCGCTAATGAAAAAACCCTTCCCCCGCACAGATTCCACGATCCCTAACGTCTTCAAATAATTATATCCCTTCTCCACTGTAATGCGTGAGATATAATGCTCAAAGCTCAATTCGTTGATCGACGGAAGAAAATCCCCCTGTTTGATTTTTCCAGCTTGAATTCCTTCAATGATGGAATTGGCCAACTGCCTGTATTTAGGCGTGGAGGAGAATTCATCGATGTGTATGAGCTGAATCAACTTATTCGGTAATTGAATTGCCTATTCCTACGATTAAAACCGAGACTAAAATGACAACAATACCCGCAATCACAGTTTGCATGGTTTGCTTTGAAACACCCTTCCATTCCTTGAAATAGATTCCCCAGAAATTAGAGGTTAAGATAATCGTAGCCATGTGGAGAATCCAAGAACTCGCACCGTTCCCTAATTTACTTTCCCCCATTCCATAAAAGAAAAATTGCAAAAACCAGGTTGTACCCGCCACCGCAGCAAAGGTATAGTTCATACGCAAAGGAGCTGCAGCATTCGCATAATCACCAAACGACTTATTTTTAAAATTCAAAAACATGCAATAAACGAAGTTGGTCAAAAATCCGCCCCACAACACCACGATGAATATGACGTTGTTCTGAAATAAGGGATCACAACCATTAGCTACTGCCGCTCCTGCCATGTCTTTCCCGGCTTCAATACCAAAGTTAAAACAAGCACTGCAAAGTCCCGAAATCGTCGCAACGATCAAGCCTTTGGTCAAACTAAATTCTTTGATCGTTTCTTGCTTCTGTTCTTGTGACAATTCATTCTCCTTCATCATGCCCGCTTTTCCACACAGATAAATTCCGAACACACAAACCAAAATACCCAATAATACCACTTGACCTCCCGTACTTCCCACGATGTGCGAAATCGTATCACCCGAGACTCCCGCGAACTCCCGATAGATAGGTGGAACCAAAGCGCCAAAAATGCTACATAAACTCAAGGCAATCGACATGCCCAAGGACATCCCCAAAAAACGCATCGCCAAACCAAAGGTCAAGCCTCCAATACCCCATAATACTCCAAAGGTGAATGTCCAGAAAAACACATCCGAATCCACCGTTTGGATGATGTTCATAAAATCCGGAATCGTCAAATAAGCTGCTACGATGGGTACGATTAACCAAGAGAATACACCTCCTACCAACCAAGCACTTTCCCAGGACCACACATAAATCTTACGATACGGAATGTAAAATGAACCTGAGGCAAATCCCCCCAGTGAATGAAAAAGTAATCCTAAAATAGCACCCATAAAATCAATCGTTTATTATCTTCAAAGTCAAATGGTTTCCAATATTACCCAAAATATGAATAGATTGAATTCGAATATAGACTAAATAAACCCGTAAACTATGCTTAAGCACCCTAGGAAAGTCATAAAACTGCTTGGCTTCGCACTTATAGTAGGATTCACAGGTACTCAAAATGATAATCATGTAAATTGGGCGGAATACCTAGGAGGTGCCGACCGCAATCATTTCTCTCCCTTGACTCAAATCCATGCAGGCAATGTTTCCCAACTTAAAGTAGCTTGGACCTATGCATTACCCGATTCAGGTCAAATGCAGGCTAACCCAATTATCATCAATGGTATATTATATAGTGTCAGTGCATCGGTGCAAGCCTTTGCATTAGATGCTTCTACTGGCAAAGAGATTTGGCGATTTGGCGATCCGCTGAAAAACTGGGCAAGTACATCTCGAGGTGTAGCCTATGCAAATGGGCGCATTTTATACACCGCGGGACCTAATCTTTGGGCATTGGATGCCAAAACAGGAAAACCCATTGATAATTTCGGAGACCATGGCAAGGTGGATTTGCATACGGGTTTACCCAAAATTGCGCAAGACAAATTCATTATTTCGAATACACCTGGAACGATCGTCGGAGATTTAATTATTATGCCGCTACGTTTATCCGAGGGAGCCGATGCCGCACCGGGCGATATTCGTGCCTTTAATATCTACACGGGGAAAGTCGAATGGACTTTCCATACGATTCCATATCCTGGCGAAAAGGGCTATGAGAGCTTTCCCAAAGACGCCTATAAAAATGAATACACAGGTGCAGCGAATAACTGGGCCGGGATGTCTGTGGATAAAAAACGTGGCATCCTTTATGTCCCGACCGGTTCGGCCGGATATGATTTTTGGGGAGGTAATCGCAAAGGACAAAATCTTTATGCGAATTGTCTATTAGCCTTAGATGCCAAAACAGGGAAATTGCTTTGGCATTTTCAAACAACGCATCATGACATTTGGGATCGGGATTTACCCGCACCACCCAATTTGATAACTGTTACAAGAAAAGGAAAGCGTATCGATGCCGTCGCGCAAATAAGTAAACAGGGATTCGTCTTCATCTTCGACCGTGTAACGGGAAAGCCCCTATTCCCGATTCAGGAACGAAAGGTAAACACAGTTGCTTTACCCGGCGAGGTCGCTTGGAAGACACAGCCCTTTCCTTTATTACCCAAACCCTTTGCACGCTTATCCAATGAGATAAAAGCCAGCGATGTAAGTCCTTATGCCAAAAACAAGGAAGAAATTGCCAAAGTATTAAGTGGCTTGAAACGCGGTTGGTACGACGCCCCCAGCGAACAAGGCACCTTAATCCTTCCGGGATTTGATGGCGGTGGCGAATGGGGCGGCGCCGGTGCAGATCCGAAAAAGGGCATCCTATATATCAATAGCAATGAGATGGGCTGGGTGCAAAAGATGGTGCGCAACAAAGAAATGAAATCAGTGACCGGGGAAACGCTCTACCAAAATTACTGTGCAAATTGCCATGGTGTTTCCAAGCAAGGCAATCCGGCATCGGGTTATCCAAGTTTGGTCAACATTGACCAAAAGCGAGGCAAAGCATTCATCAACCAAATCATCAAACAAGGCAAGGGCATGATGCCTGGTTTTAGCCATCTAAATCCTGACACCCAAAACGCCATCGCTGATTATATCCAAGGATTACCACCCAAAGAAGTCACAAGCGTAGGTCCTTCCAATTTGATACCCTATCAAATGACTGGATATAACAAGTTACTGGATTCCGATGGACTACCTGGTTTAAGTACTCCTTGGGGCACGTTGAATGCCATCGATATGAATACCGGAAAATACCTCTGGAAGATACCTTTTGGAACGGAACCTGCCCTAATCCAACAAGGAATACGAGAACAAACGGGTGGTGAGAATTACGGCGGCCCGATCATCACAAAAAGTGGTTTACTCATCATCGCTGCAACCAAAGACGCAACGCTACGCATGTACCAAGCATCAAGTGGCAAACTCCTTGCGTCCTACCCACTTCCCTTTGCTTCCTTCGCAACACCTTCTACGTATATGGTTAATGGTAAGCAGTATGTCGTGCTCACTTGTGGGGGAACAAAATTGGGAACAGCGAAGGGGAATGTGGTGGTGGCGTTTTCATTGTAGAGACGCGATACCTCGCGTCTAAAGTCCAACGATAAACAGACACCAAATATGGCGTCTCTACAGAAATAACAGCATATTGTTGCGACGCGATACCTATAGCCTGATTTACACTATTTGTAGAGACGCGATACCTCGCGTCTACCAAAATATACAAGACGCGAAGTATCGCGTCTCTACAATTCCTCCAAAATCGCAAATGTGTCCGAATTTCGAAAAGTAGGACATACCCAACCCCAAAATAAATTCCGCTTGATTATACTATGTTAATTTTGAATTATGGAATAATCCCATGCATTCAAGATTATCTAAAGATGATTAAAAAGGTATACGTATTAGCGATTTTGGTCTTGTTAGGCCATCAAATTCAGGCGCAACATTGGAAATGGACGGTGGGTTTAAACAGCACCAACTACCAATACAAAAGTTCAACGGGCGAAAGTATTGACTACATCAAACCTTTGGGTGGGATGCATGCCTCCTTTCGCTACAACAAAGAGCTGATCGATACGACGGACTTAATTTCGAAGTTCTCCAAGACGGCCATTTTCTTTGGGAATCATCAAAAACTAGCCAAAATCGCCAGTTTATTCCGCTATGAATTGGGTGTCAACCTCAATCAATTTAATGCGACAGGCGACATCCAAAACATCATCCTAAACTATCAAACCAATTTTGTTGGCCTCCATGCAGCTTTTGGACCTGAGGTAAAGGTATACAAAGGATTTTCTATTGGCATCCAAGGGAATCTGGGTGCTCAAAAATTATTCAGTGGTGTACAGACACAAATTAGCAATTCAAAAAACATCAACTACGATTTGGCTGACAATGAAAATTTCAGCCTCATTCATGTGATGCTCGGGTATAATGTAGAAATCCACAAAGTACTTACCGACAAAACTTCTGTCTTTGTCTCCTATCAAAAAAGCAGCACTTTCCACGGATGGACCGCAGGAAAACCGAGTTTAAATTTTGCACCAACAAGCTTAAGTATCGGCCTTAAAATCTCCAAATTCTAAGGTTCATCAAACAACTGTTCTTTAAATACCACCCAAAACGGGTTTTAAAACGATGAAAAAATTAATCCTATTAATTGTTCTCACATGCAGTCTTTTCACCGCATTTTCGCAAAAGAAAGGGCTTAACTACCAAGCTGTCATCCTTGACCCAAAAACCATTGAGGTTCCTGGTGTTGCCGTCACAGGTCAGCCGCTCTCCAATGGAAAGGTCTACGTAAGGTTTACCTTGAAAACCGCTTTGGGAGTAGATTATGAAGAAATCCAACAAACGACAACGGATGAATTTGGTCTCATTTCTTTAACCGTGGGAACCGGAATTCCGACTAGTTCACAAGTGACTAGTTCTACTAGCAACATCAAATATGCTAGTTTCGACGCCGTCGTGTGGGATGCGGAATTAAAATCATTAGTTGTTGCAGTTAATTTTGACGGAGGGTCAAAGTTCACTGAGGTTAGTAATCAAAAATTAAATTTCACCCCCTATGCGCTTTATGCTGAGTCGGTGGATTACAAAAACGTACGCGACTCCCCTAAAAACCTAAGTCAATTCAATAATGACTCAGGTTATTTGGTGCCAAAAGATTTAGACCCTTTGAAGTCAAATATTGCAGCGAATACCCAAGCAATTGCCGACAATCAAACCCTCAATGAAGGGAAATTCATCGTCGTGAATCAAACGATTGAAGCATTGGACAAACAAGTGAAAACCGACATCAAGAACATTAACAATACGCTTAATGATCATGACAACCGTATCAATACTACAAATAATACATTAACAAATACAGCCAACAACCTGAATTCACAGATTGGCTCCGTTCGAAATTTAACAGAAGCCACAGCGAATACCGTTAACAACCTAGGAGGTACTTATGAATATGCTGGAAACAAATCACCTGCAACAGATTTAGGCGGAGGTAACCCTTCCGATGCCTTGTTCCCGACACAAAGAGCAGCTAAAACCTATGTAGATAATGCGGTTAGCATTGCGGTGGCATCAGGTGCTCCTGATGCGACTACTTTGGCATCCGGTAAAGTTCAATTAACAGGGGACTTAGGTGGTACTGCTACAAACCCAACCGTACCGGGCTTAGCAAACAAAGAAAGTTTATCAAATAAATCCACAAACGTCTCAGCAGATGCAGGTTCTGACACCAAATATCCATCTGTTCGTGCTATTAAAACCTATGTAGACCAAGCGACTCAAGGTATTGCCTTGCAAGCAGCCGTAGATGCAAAAGCAGACAAAAACTCCCCTGTATTCACGGGAACGCCATCCATGCCTTCAGGAACTACAGCGGTAACACAAAGTCCTGGTAACAACTCAACAGCCATTGCCACAACATCCTTCGTACAAGGTGCCATTGCATCAGCGACGATCGTGGATGCAGATGCTACAACCAAAGGAAAAATCCAATTGACGGGAGATTTAGGAGGAACAGCGGGTTCGCCTACTGTACCAGCTTTGGCAAACAAAGAAGATGTGGCAAACAAATCTACAGCTACATCTTTAGGTACAAGCAACAGTCTTTACCCAACACAAAATGCGGTAAAAGTTTACGTAGATAACCAAGTGGCTGCGGCAACTATCGCAGATGCAGATGCCAACACCAAAGGTAAATTACAATTAGCTGGTGATTTAAGCGGTACAGCCGCAGCACCTGCCATTGCGGCAAGCGCAGTTACCAGCGTTAAAATCGCCGACGGTACCATTGCCACAGCGGATATCGCCGACAATGCTATTACAACCGCAAAAATCACAGATGCGAATGTAACCGATGCCAAAATTGCCACAGTTTCAGGTTCTAAAGTGACCGGAAATATTGCAGGAAATGCAGCCAATGTAACTGGAACCGTTGCCATCACAAATGGTGGTACGGGTGCGACAACAGCCACTGCGGCTTTGACCAATTTGGGTGCCCAGGCTTCCGCGAATTTATCGACCGACATCAGTGCTGACGCAGCCTCGTTAACGAAATACCCTGCCGTTAAAAGCATGAAGGATTACGTGGATAACTCGGTCGCAGCTGCAACGATTGCGGACGCAACGACGACTTTAAAAGGTAAGATTCAATTAGGCGGTGATTTAGCCGGAACCGGAACAAGTGCAGCAGCACCCGTGATTACAGACAATGCCATCACAACTGTTAAAATTTTAGATGCCAACGTAACGACAGCCAAGATTGCTGATGCGAACGTAACAACAGCCAAGATTGCCGATGCAAACATTACCACAGCAAAATTAGCTACCGATGCCGTTACAACAGTTAAAATTACAGATGCCAACGTAACTACAGCGAAAATTGCACCGAATGCCATCATCACAGGCAAGGTAGCGGATGGAGCGATCACCAATGCGAAAATAGCAGATGCTACCATCTTAAATGCCAAATATGGCGAGGCTGTTAGTATTGCAAACGGAGGTACGGGTGCGACGACAGCTGGTGCTGCCTTAACCGCATTAGGTGCTCAAGCATCATCCAATTTAAGTACGAACATCACTACTGACGCCGCATCCTTAACGAAATATCCCGCGGTTAAAACAATCAAAGATTATGTGGACGCTAGTGTGGTTTCTGCGACACCCGATGCATCCGCATCAGTTAAAGGTAAAATTCAATTAGGTGGTGATTTAGCAGGCACTAGTTCAAGCGCAGCGGCTCCTGTTATTTCAGATGACGCAATCACGACAGTTAAAATAATTAACGGTGCTGTTACCTCTGCTAAAATTGCGGATGGTACCATCGTGAATACCGACATCAGTTCATCCGCTGCTATTGCAGATACCAAATTAGCAACGATTTCAACAGCAGGAAAAGTGAGTAATTCTGCAACCACTGCGACAGATGCCAATACAGCATCTGCGATTGTCACGCGTGATGCCAACGGTGATTTTGCCGCAGGTACAATCACGGCAAGTTTAACAGGCTTGGCAAGCAAAGCCAGCAACATCAACGGCGGAACCTTAGGAGCCCTTCCTTATCAATCCGCTGCCAATACAACATCGCTTTTAACAGGAAGCACTTCATCAACCAAACAATTCTTAACACAAACAGGAACCGGTTCCGTTTCCGCAGCACCCGCATGGGCAGGTGTGGTCATCGCAGATGTGAGCGATTTAGGAACAGGCGTAGGTGGTTTCTTAGGGACACCTACCAGCGCAAACTTAGCTACAGCCGTAACCAATGAAACGGGATCAGGCGCTTTGGTATTTGCAACCTCTCCTACCTTAGTAACACCTACTTTAGGAGTTGCTTCAGCAACGAGTATAGGATTTGCCGGATCCACTTCTGGTACTGCGACAATAGCAGCACCAGCCGTAGCCGGAACAACAACCATCACATTACCAAGCGCTTCAGGAACCTTAGCGACTTTAACAGGAACGGAAACCTTAACCAATAAAACATTCACTTCACCTACATTCACTTCACCGGCTTTAGGCACTCCTGCATCCGGCGTATTAACCAATGCCACAGGTTTACCATTAACAACAGGGGTTACGGGAACCTTGCCTATCGCCAATGGTGGTACAGGTTCAACAACGGCAGCGGATGCCTTGACTGCTTTAGGTGCACAAGCGAGTGCCAACCTCAGTACGAATGTTACGACAGATGCAGCCTCTTTAACAAAATATCCAGCAGTAAAAACCATTAAAGACTATGTGGATGCAAGTGTGACATCGGGTGCGCCAGATGCGACAACCACAGTCAAGGGTAAGGTTCAATTGGCCGGTGATTTAAGCGGTACAGCGAGTGCTCCAACGATCGCAGCAAACGCCATCACCACAACGAAAATTATCAATGCAGCAGTAACCACAGCGAAGATTGCAGATAGCACAATCGTAAATGCAGATATCAGTCCAACAGCTGCCATCGTAGATACGAAATTAGCAACCATAGCTACCGCAGGTAAAGTTAGCAACTCAGCAACCACCGCAACGGATGCGAATACAGCATCTGCCATCGTGGCGCGTGATGCCAATGGCGATTTCGCTGCAGGTACAATTACAGCCAACTTAACAGGATTAGCTACCAAAGCTACCAACATCAACGGTGGTGCTATCGGTGCGATTCCCTACCAAAGTGCTGCCAACACCACAACATTATTAACAGGAAATACCACGGCAACCAAAAAATTCCTCACACAAACAGGTGATGGTTCTGCAGCCGCTGCTCCCGTTTGGGCGGGCGTTGCGGTATCTGATATCACAGGAACCTTGCCTGTCGCAAATGGAGGTACGGGCGTAACAACAGTAGCGGCCAACTTGATTTTCGCGGGTCCCACGTCAGGTGCGACTGCAGCAGCACCAAGCTTCCGTAGTTTGGTCGCGGCCGACTTGCCTTCGGGTTCTACGAATTATGTGATCAATGGTACGACGCAGCAAGCAAATACGAGCTTTAACATTAGCGGATCCGGAACCCTTGGAACAACCTTAGACGTAACAGGAAATACTACCATCGGTGGAACAGCAACCATTACCGGCGCTACTACCCTATCTGCATTGACTGCTTCCAAAGGAGTTTTCACAGATGCATCGAAGCGTTTGACAAGTACAGGAACATTAGGAACGGACCAAGGGGGATCAGGGATGTCATCATTTAATAGCGGTGGTGCCATGTATGCCACGAGTACTTCAGCTTTGACGACGGGTACTTTGCCAACCAGTGCGGGGGGTACAGGATTAACTTCTTATACAAGTGGAGGTGCCTTGTACACAACAAGCACCACGGCGATTACTTCAGGCACTTTACCCGTAACAGCCGGAGGTACAGGAGTGGCAAGTCTAAGTGCCGGTCAAATACCTTTTGGGAATGGAACAAGTGCTATAGGTTCTTCTTCGAATTTATTCTGGGATAATACCAATTCCCGTTTAGGTATTTTAACAAGTAGTCCATCCACAACCTTCCAAATTGGAGGCGAAACAGCTGAGAACTTAAAATACTATGTTGATGGAAGTAATAATAACACCTTCAAATTGGGTTACCGTGCTACAGGCTGGTTGATGCGCGCAGGTACCAACTCAGGTGTGGCTACGGATTTAAACTTTGCATACATGAATAGCAACGGAACAAATGACTACTTAACTGTTGGAAGCACGGGAGGGGTTACCGTTACCGGTGGCTTAAATGTAACAGGGACAGCAACGGCATTATCAGGTTCCTTTACCAATATAGATTTGGCAAACTCAGCAATACATTATAATGGTACAGACAATAAATTAGGAATCTTTACAAGTGCACCTGCATCAAAATTCCAGATTTTTGGAGATGGAAACGCTGATTTTCCATTTAAATACGATGCAGATGGAAATGGAGGAACTTTATCTTTAACCTACCGTTCCAAAGCATTCAAAATTATGACGAACCAAAATAGTGGCGTGTTAGAAAACATGACCTATTATTATAACAACGGCACCACAGATACTCAAATTATGCAATTAACGAATGCAGGGCAAGTAAGAATTCCGGCATTAATTTTACCAACAGGTGCTGCAGCGGGTAAATACTTGACTTCGGATGCCAATGGAGTAGCTTCTTGGAGCAGTTTAAGTACAGCAAGTGCTAGTGCCTCTGGTTTATTAGCGAGTGCCGACTGGACGACATTTAATGGCAAACAAGCGGCTTATACGAATTTATCAACCATAGGTTCATTAAGTAACGGAGCTGGTTTTTTGAAAAATACAGGAACGGGAACATTTACCTATGCCAACCCTGCCGTGTCTGAAATCACAGGACTAGGTACAGGTGTAGATACCTGGTTAGCGACACCATCAAGTACTAATTTAGCAGCTGCAGTAACAGGTGAAACGGGTTCAGGTGCATTAGTATTTGCGACCTCTCCTACTTTAGTCACTCCTACCTTAGGTGTGGCATCAGCTACATCCGTTGCCTTTGCCGGATCAACATCTGGAACGGCTACCATTTCAGCACCGGCGGTAGCAGGAACAACTGCCATTACCTTGCCAGCGGCATCAGGTACTTTGGCTACATTAGCAGGGACGGAAACCTTGACAAATAAAACCTTAACCGCTCCTACCTTCACGGCTCCCGTATTAGGAACTCCGGCATCGGGTGTGTTAACGAATGCAACAGGTTTACCTTTGACAACGGGTGTGACGGGTACCTTGCCTATCGCGAATGGTGGTACGGGTGCTACAACAAAGGCAGCAGCTTTTGATGCACTTTCACCGATGACCGCTGCTGGAGATATCATCTATGGCGGAACAAGTGGAACGGGGACACGTTTAGCGAAAGGAACAGACGGTCAAGTGTTGACTTTGGCAAGTGGTGTACCAGCTTGGACAACTTCGTCTGCTGTAACAAGCGTAGGAGCAATATCAGGGAGCTCAACAGCTAATGGAGCAAGTATTACGTCCAATGTTTTGAATTTAGCACCTGCTGATGCTACGAATGGTGGTATTGTTAGTAATGCTGCCCAATCCTTCGCAGGAGTGAAAACCTTTGCTAATACTACGAACTCAACTTCGACTACAACGGGCGGGGTAATTGTATCGGGAGGTTTAGGTGTCGCAAAAACGCTGTATGTGGGGGAAGATAGTTACATCAATGGACTAAAAATTGGAAAAGGAGCTTCTTCACTTGTTACAAACATTGCCATTGGGACGTCGACCTTAGCTGCGGCTACGACTGGAGATAAGAACATTGCGATTGGTACAAGTGCATTAGCTGCAACAACCACAGGTGCAGAAAATACATCGTTAGGCTATAATACCATGTCAGCAAACACAGCAGGTGCAGGCAATACGGCGATTGGAAGTAATTCATTAACCGCTTTGAATAATGCAACTTCAACCAATGCATTGCGAAATGCGGCTTTAGGTTATAATAGTTTATTGGCGTTAACAACTGGAGCCTACAACACAAGTATAGGTTCCAATGCGCTGGCGAGTCTTACCAGCGGCTCTAGCAACGTTGCATTGGGAAATGAAGCAGGCCAATTAATCACTGCGGGTACGGCTAACACGAGTATGACAGGCGGAGTTGTTATCGGTGCTGATGCTCGACCAGCGGCTAGCGGAACGAGCAATGAAATTGTGTTGGGATATCAAGCGCGAGGTTTAGGTTCCAATAGCACCGTGATTGGCAATTCAAATACCACCAACACTCGAATTTATGGAGCTCTCAATTTACCAGATGCTACAGCCTCTACCTCATCTACAACAGGAGCCTTAACTGTAGCGGGAGGTGTTGGTATCGCCAAAGAAGTGAACATTGGAGCAACAACCGCCTCAACGTCAACAACAACCGGTGCATTAATTGTCGCTGGAGGAGTAGGTATCGCTAAGGAATTAACTATTGGATCAACAACAACTTCTACTTCACCAACCACTGGTGCATTAAAAGTTGCAGGTGGTGCTGGTATTGTGGGCAATGTAACCATCGGTGGAACATTGGAGATTGAAGGTGGAACGCCAGGCGCAGGAAAAGTTTTGGTATCTGATGCGAATGGTTTGGCTTCTTGGTCGGCGAATAGCAACGGAGGTGTTTCTTCCATCACTGCTACCGCAACCATGGCAGCAACCGATAATTACAACCTCATTGTATTCTCTGGTTCTACAGCTTCGCAGGTAATTACCTTACCAAGTGCGGTAACAGTAGGTGCTGGTCGAGAAATTACCATCAAAAATATTGCATCGGTTTCAGTCGGCATTGCCGCCACTGCAGGTTATTTAATTTCGGATAGTTCTACCACGACGGCTACATCCTTGAACATTGGTATCGAACCATCCAACAACTGGATTAAGGCGATATCGAATGGTACGAACTGGATAATATTACGTGCATTGTTCTAACATAGATCTGTCAAATCGGGAAAGGTATCAAAATACGATTTTCCCGATTTGACAAAATTTACCCAAACCTTCTACGAAGTTTTTGATATGAAACATGCATTGCCTATTTTCTTAGTTGCACTATTCATTTTCTCCCAAGGAAAATTAGTGGCACAAACAGGTATTGGCACAACTACACCGGATGCTTCGGCCAAATTGGAAGTTTCATCCTCCAATAAAGGATTTCTACCGCCTCGTGTAAGCCTAATGAGTGATACAGATGTATCTACGATTGCTTCGCCTGCGGTAGGTTTACTCGTTTATAATCTAGGCACGAGTGGATTGCGCGCAGGTTATTGCTACTGGACAGGTACAAATTGGGCTAGCATCGTGGTTTCTTCCGGCAACACACTTACTTTAGGAGATGTGAAATCTGGATTTCAAACGACAGATCATAGCGGTTGGGTTAAATTAGATGGTCGGTTGAAATTAAGTTTAACATCCAGCCAACAAGCGGCAGCTACCTCTTTGGGTTTTGGAACAAATTTACCGGATGCGTCTAATACTTATTTATCCCAAAATGGCAGTTCAATGGGTGCTGTATCGGGTTCAAATACGGTCACTTTGACTCAGGCGAATTTACCCAATGTCAATTTTTCTGGTTCATCGGGAAATGCCGGAAATCACGCACATAATGTTGACCCAGCCGGGGTTTACACCAATACAACGGGGAATCACCAACATTTCACTTCATTTAACAATGATGATTATAATGGCTCAGGGGGCGGAAATCAGAGTTTAGAAGATGATGGAGGAGGTTGGTCTAATCGGTATACATCCTGGGCAGGAGACCATAATCATTACGTTGACATCCCTAACACGACTTCCACCACCAATGGTGATCATGCCCATACGGTCACGGTTGCTTCAGGAGGTTCTGGAACGGCCATTACCGTAGCACCTCGAACGCTTTCGGTCACAATGTTCATCTATTTAGGACTTTAATATTAGCTTATGAAATGGTTTAAATATTGTTTGTTTTTTGTCACATCCATCTACGCTGCGCATGCGCAAACGGGTATTGGGACAACGGCTCCCAAAACCAAATTGCATGTAAAAGATAATGGAGGAACTTTTCGGATAGAAGGTACCGATCATGTCTTCATGGAATTATTTCCACAAGGGTCGACCACACGCTATGCCTATTTCGGCTACCCAGGAGCAAGTTCGACAGTATTAACCTTTATGAACCAATTTTCCACCGGAACCATGGCATGGGGGACCAATAACACAAGCCGAATGTATTTATCAGCTGATGGTAAATTGGGAATTGGAGTTAGTACACCTGGATCCACATTAACAATTGGTTCCGCAGATGGTACCATTCCTGGCGAAATCACCCTTAACCCTTCAGCTGCGTCAAATGAAGGTGGCCAAATAAACTTTAAACGATCCTTGAATGGTTCAACCGTTGATTGGATTGTCGATCAATACGGTACTACCTCAGCGGATGCACGTTTTCGTATTTTTAATACGAGTGAATTAAATGGGATGGTTATCAAAGAAAATGGTTTTATTGGCATGGGAAATTTAGCCCCTACCGTTCGCTTACAAGTAACGGGTGACATCATTGCCAACTCGATTGCGGGTTCATCCGATGCGCGATTTAAAACCAACATCACTCCTATTGTGAATCCTTTACAAAAAGTTTTAGCCTTGCGTGGTGTGCATTTCAATTGGAATACCTCGGCTTTTCCGCAACGGATGTTTTCAGATAAAAGAACGCTGGGTTTCATTGCCCAAGAAGTGGAAAAGGTCTTACCTGAAATCGTTCAGACCGAAAACACGACGGAAGGATATAAGTCGGTGCAATACGACAAAGTGGTCGCTCTACTCGTAGAGGCGATGAAGGAGCAGCAAAAGCAAATCAATCAATTAAAAAGAGAGCTAAAGAAACTGAAACGTCAAGTTCGTTAAGATGAGAGGATTATTGGTCATTTTCTTGTTTCTCTATTCAAGTGTCTCATTTGGACAAATGATCACGACTCCTGCTACGCAATCCATCGAAGCAAGCACAACGGTCAATGTCAACGATTTTGTGGTCAATTGGGCTAACAATACGGAGTCCTTACTGATCAGTCTCAGTTTAGAATACCAAAGCACGGCTACCTTTAATTTACCTACCACCACAGGTTTGACTAGAAACTACGGGTACAATAGTTGGACAGGTATTAATAGCCTTGTTTTCTACGGTACCCGAGATAATGTCAATGCAGCCTTAGCCGCGATGACGATCACCATGGGAAGTGTAAAAACAGCCGTAAAAATTAATGTGGAAGTTTCTCCGTTTGATGTCAGCTACGTTTATAATCCCGTAAACAAGCATTATTACAAATATGTAGCCAGTTCCCAGATTACCTATTTGAATGCAAGGACTGCGGCCTCGAGTAATACTTTTTTAGGGAAGACGGGGTATTTGGTCACCATCACCTCGCAGGCAGAACAAGATTTTGTCAATAATAATATTTCCGGAAGTAACATCTGGATTGCTCTTACGGATGAAGCAACTACGACCGATGGTACCTGGAAATTAGATGGTGGACCCGAATTAGGTACCATCATCAAAACACAAAATGGCCCCACCGCAGGTAATATTGAAGGTCAATACAATAATTGGTGTTCAGGAGAACCCAATGGAGCAAATCATAGTGAAGATTATGCGGTGGCTAAATGGAATGGTAATACGTGTTGGAATGATTTGTCGAACACCAATACAGGAGCTGTTGCTGGGTATATCGTAGAAGTCAGTGCCGATTTCCCTTCGGGTTCCACGTATTTTACTGGGGTTTATTCCACGTATGTTGTGCACAACAATGATTTGGCCTATACTTTATCCAGCGCGAACAACAGCACGATGAGCTCGAGTAGCGTTTCAAATCTTCCGAATATTTTTGGCGGATTACAAATCAACTCGGGTAATACAATCACGTTGAATAGTTCCAGTTTACTAAACACCAACAAAGTTGTTTTCAACGGAACGGGGAAAATGATTTTAACGGATAATACGAGTAAATGGACCCCAGGAACTTCTAATCTTTCCAACACATTTATTCATAGTCCGAGCACGAATTCAACCCCAAGTTATTGGTCAGTATCCAGTTCATTTGTCAATGACGCCTTTTATAACAATGCCCCCTATCCTACAACAACCAATGGATATCATTTTACCCCGTGGTTAAATTCCCCGCAAGGCTGGTCGGCAGCATCCAATGACGTAAACCAATGGATTAATTTAAACTACATTGTTCCCGTTTATATTACGGGTATTGTCGTACAAGGTCGATCGGTCAATGGAGGCCAATGGGTTAAATCGGCCCACGTGGATGTGAGTTTGGACGGAAGCACTTGGACGAACGTACTAACGAATGTCGCCTTCAACACCAATTCAACCGATGCCGTGACAATCTTATTTCCCAGTGTCGTTTATGCCAAATATGTGCGGGTGAATCCGAGGGACTGGAATAATCACATTACCATGCGGATGGGACTCATCATTAAATCAAATCCCATTGTTTCAGATGGTTTGGTGCTACATTTAGATGCAGGAAATTTAACATCACACAATGGAAATACGACAACATGGAAGGATTTATCAAGTTCAGGATATAACGGAACCTTAACGAATGGACCAACCTATAATTTACCCAATCGGGGTTATATCACCTTTGATGGCGTGGATGATTATGTCAATGGCGTAGCGATCCCGTCGACGAGTGGAAATAATTCACGAACAGTCATGGTTTGGTATAAATCAACTGCCAATCGGAATACAGTTTTATTGGATAAAGGAGCTGTAACAGATGACAGAGCGGAACAATTGTTTCTGGTATATACCAATGGTGCGGGGATAGATGCGGGGAACTCTCCACCAGTAAATAATGGCGGAATAGCAGTCTGTTTTTGGGGTAACGATTTAATATATCCGATCGCAGCAACGACTTTGTTTGATGGCAATTGGCATTTTGTTGCCTATACATATGACAATTCAAATACTACGGTAAGCATCTGTTTCGATGGTAAATTCGCATCTACCGCTTACCATTGGAATACGAACGTATGGACAACAAAAACCGCTAAACCCTTTGTCTTGCCACGCGCTCAAAATACGACGAATAACCCTTATTTAATTGGTCAATCACGCGGGGCATTTTGGGGTAAAGGAGGATTATATAGCAATGTCAACATACCCATGGTTCAGATTTATAACCGCGCGTTGACCGAGGCGGAAATATTGAATAATTTTAATGCAACTAGATCACGTTATGGCAGGTAAACGCATTTTTCTTTATTTAAGTGTCTTTATAAGTTTCGCTACTCGTGCTCAAACGGGCATAGGTACGACGACACCCGATGCTTCAGCTAAATTAGAAGTCGCATCAACGTCAAAAGGATTTTTAGTACCTCGTATGACAGCAGCTCAAAAAACGGCTATTAGTTTACCAGCAACCGGATTGTTGATCTATCAAACAGATGCACCGATTGGCTTTTTCGTCAATACAGGAACGTCGGCCTCCCCTACTTGGTTGCGATTAAGCAATGATTGGGTCAAATCGGGTAATGATATCAGTTATACCAGTGGCAACGTCTCGACGACCGGAAATTTAACGGGAGGTTCTTCTACAAACTCCAAATTATCGGGTTTTGGGGCAAGTATTTCCTCCAAATCCGGCAACTATTCCTTGGTTGCAGCTGATAATGGAACCGTCATTAGTTTCACGAGTGCGACTGCTGTGACTTTGACAATACCAACTGGTTTGCCGGATGGATTCAATTGTATGGTGGTCCAACAAGGTACAGGACAAGTAACTTTAGCGGGATCAGGATTAACACCGATTAGTAGAAATTCCTATACGAAAACGATAGGCCAATATGCATTGGCGACCATTTTGCATATGGGAAGTAATGTCGTCATTATCTCCGGGGAACTTAGTAATTAAGTATGAAATATTATTTTTGGGTATTTTTCTTGTTTAGTTACTTGGTTAATGCGCAATTTTTTGCTCCTTCCTATCCAAATTCGGTATCTAAAAACAATTTAATTGTTAATTACGATTTCGCAAATCCTACTACATATGTAGGAACAGGAACAAGCGTCGCTAGTAGCACAGGAACTAATTTACCAGCAAGCTTGTACAATAGCCCTGTATTTTACAAGGATCCCGGTTACCTAAAATTCAATGGGGCCAATGCACATTACATGATGATGGGGGATTTTAAAAATTACTATCCTCCCGTAACATCTTCCACGCGTTCAGGGGTCTTCACGATTAGTTTATGGTTTAATCCTACGAATATAAACGGTATGGTATTGTCAGATTTAAATTCGACGACTATTTCATACAATTACCATATGTCTTCCATCGAAATGGTTAATGGCTATTTGAAATTTTCGGTATGGCCAATGAGTGGCATCATCACAAGCGCATCCACCGTTTCCTTAAATACCTGGCATCATGTCGTATTTACATATACAGGCAGTAGCATTGTTGCCTATTTAGATGGCGCTTTAATTAATTCATCGGCGTATATACGACAAGGACCTGCCATGGGATCATTGAGCGCATCGCAATACTACGGAGTAGCAGCCACCGAATCAACGAATATGGGTTCAGGTGCCTATGGAAGTTTTTTATTGGCCGATGTGAAATGGTATGCAACATCGCTCTCATCTGCCGAAGTGAATCAATTGTATCGAGATGAAGCCCCTGAGTACGATTTGGTATTGATGTTGGACGCATCGAAAAATTACCTAAGCTATCCAGGTTCAGGCACAACTTGGAATGATATATCGGGCAATGCCAAAATAGCAACAAATGCAGCAGGCGTTAGCTATTATACCAGTGGAAATGGTATCATGTATTACAATGGAACGTCTACAGGATATACGGATTTTAATTGTAATCTAGGCAGCACAAGCACAATTAGTGTAGAAATGTGGGCTTATCCGACTACTTTAAACAATAGTATGTTTTTTGGCTTTAATATGTATGATGTTTATGCTTCAAACACCGGAGCCTTGGGTTTTAATACGGGTATAAGTGATTTATATGGCATTCCGGCCACACAAGTGACCAACTTGGGCTTATTAAACAAGTGGAATCATTATGTATTTGTCATGAATTCCGGAAGTTATTTACTCAATAAAATTTATGTCAATGGCGTTAAGCAAACCCTGAGTCAAATTCAGGGAACACAAAGTACTTCGGCTGCGAATTTCAATGGGGGTGTCGGTAGAATTGCATCATGGATTTACAGTAGTTCCTTCATGCAAAATATGTACATGTCTAAATTCAAGGTGTACCGTCGTGAACTTAGTCAAACGGAAATTACCTCAAAATATACGAGTTCCATTCCATCATTTGTTCCGGATGGATTAACGCCAGCCACGGCTTCAACGAGTGCCTACCAAATCAAACAAGATTATCCGAGTTCAACAGATGGTTTTTATTGGATCAAAAATGCCAACATCAATGACGGAGCAGCTTTTAAAATTTATGCGGACATGACAACTGATGGAGGTGGCTGGACCTTGATTTTGAAAAATTCCTCCAATTCAGTTTGGTCTTACGGAAATTCAACTGCCTATAATACACAAAATCCATTTACCACAACAGCTCAAATCACCAGTACTTCAAGCTCAAGTTATTCCATTATTGGGTGGGCAGATTACATTAAAAAATCATCCAGTGGATTTCAGTACATGATAGATGCAGGCACACGTGGAAGTTTTGGAGGTATTTGGACAGCAAATGCTGCTTATAGTTTTGTGAGCAACAGTAATGCCAATACGAATATTACCTTAAATACGAAATTTGGTACATGGAATTACGTTACTGGCAATAACGGAATGGCCCCACGAATGCCTTGGTTAGGCTATGTAGGCTCTAATACCGGATTTTATACCTTATCCGATGGAATAGGAAACTGGTGGGGAACCATGATCTCAAACAACCAATATTACAGCCCATCACCTTGGATTAGTGATGCAGGGGGTGGAACAGCAAATGCCAATCCGGGGATTATATGGTATTGGGTTAGATAAGAGATAAGAGTTGAGAGTTAATTATACATGAATAAGCTAATACTAATTTTGGGTGTATTTTTTGTTGTTAGGTTATCCGCCCAAACGGGTATTGGAACCGCGGCCCCTATGAGCAAACTTGAAGTGGTTGCTACAACAGCTGACCGAATCAACAGCGGTTCTGCAGCAAATGGGAATTTACGTTTAGGCGGTTTATCGGTTTCTCATGTTTTGGATTTTGGTTTGAATAGCACATCGTCCTTTGCTTGGATTCAGGCGCGCAATAAGACCTATGGATTGAATTACATTTTGGCATTAAATCCGTTGGGAGGCAATGTGGGGATCGGGACTTCCACTCCTATTGTAAAATTAAACCTAGTGGGAGGTGGAATACGAATCGCAGGAGAAATCAATAATGCATCCACCAGGCCCGCTCTTAAAGCTGGGTCCATTAATGAAATTTACCTTCAATCGAAGTACTTGACAAAATTTAAAATTTACAATCTGGAATTGACGCAAGCTGAAATCACAGCGAAATTCAATAAGGACAAGGCAAGACATGGGCTTTAGGAAATCGATATTTATGGTTTTGCAAACAGTTGTTCGGCTTAGAAATGCAATGTTTCTTCTGAGCTTGTTGGCCTATGCCCCTTCCCTATTCGCACAATCCTCCACCAATAGTGCGGGGACCAATACCTATACAAACACGGCCACATGGACAAGCCCGAGTAACCTGACGGGTAATGCTACGATTTTAGATGGTCAAACGGTTACGATTCCGGCCAATATCAATCAGGTATATTCCAATAAAATTAACTTTTCAGGAACCGGTAAATTGGTTTTAGCGGGTCCTATCAGTAAATGGGTTCCTGCGACCAATCTAAATGGAAGTCCACCGATGGAGTCATTTAATTTGGCTGCGAATTGGTCTACCTATGGTGCATGGGTTGGTCAAACGTATGGACAAGCTTTTTATTCTCCTTGGATTGATTCTTTTCAAGGCTGGTCGGCGGCAACCACCGCCGTTGCCAATCAATACCTACAATATGATTTAAAAAGTCCCCGTTGGATACAAGGCATCGTGACACAAGGCCGGGTAGATTCAGACCAATGGGTAACAACAGCGCGCGTTGATGTCAGCATGGACAATATTAACTGGGGTACCGCATCACCTGCCAGCCTTAGTTTAAATTATGACAGAAACACCAAAGTCTACAGAAATTTTGACAATGTGATGTTTGGACGCTATGTGCGCATTATTCCTTTGACCGTATATGGACACCCTTCCATGCGCCTCGGAATTTTATTGAGAGACAATGTTTTCAAATCGTGCAATGAAATCAAGACCAATTTTCCCAATGCCACATCAGGTGTTTATGTCATTGACCCGGATGGAACTGCAGGAGCACAGCCAGCCACCTCATGCCAATGTGATATGGATACCGATGGCGGCGGTTGGACATTGGTATTGAATTACCTTCATCTGGGAAACACCACACCGGCCTTGGTCGTTAAAACGAATACCTTACCCTTGCAGGGTTCAACTACTTTAGGGGGAGATGAACAATCCTCTACAACATCTTGGGGACATGCATCGAATGCTTACTTAGCTAGTTTTAGCTTTAGTGAATTACGGTTTTATGGAAAAAGTACGGCGCATGGTCGCGTGATCCATTTCAAAACTTCGCATGCTAATACAATCAACTACTTTAAAAATGGAACGGGAAATATGACCGGAATATCCACGACAGGGAATTATACACTCCTAACGGGACATTCGGCTTACCTTCCCGCATCGGCAGCGAATTATTTCTCAGACCAGTACAATGCTGCGATGACGGAATTCCCATTTTGGCTAAGTGGAACCTATCACTGGGGAATACGCGGAAGCGCTTATCGCTGGGAAGTGGACGACTTTGTCAATACATACGCATACAGCACATTACATCAAATTTGGATTAGATAATGAGATACCTATTTATAATTTTCTGTTTAATTTTTTCGCAAGCCTTATTTGCACAAACAGGCATTGGAACGAGCTCTCCAGACGCATCAGCCAAGTTGGACGTAAGTGCAAGTAACAAAGGCTTTCTGCCTCCCCGTGTCACTTTGACTTCAGGCACCGACAATTCCACCATCCCAAACCCTGCGACGGGTTTATTGGTTTACAATACAGGAAACAATCCCAATTTAGTCGCGGGTTATTACTATTGGAATGGTAGCAGTTGGGCCACCATTGCAACCGCAACGGGATCTGGCGTTAGCGCATCTTATGCCCGGGGATCTCGAACCTCGGGACAAACAACTGGATTATCAACTAATGGTTTAGTAGCATTTACCCAAGTAGACCAATCGGCGGGCCAAGATATTTCACTCAATACAACGACGGGTCAAATTACCTTAGCTGCGGGTCGCACCTACCGTTTACAGGCGCAAGTCCCCAATTTTCAAAGTTCAAATTCGGATGCGCGCCCGTCATTTGGTTGGTACAATGAAACAACAGGCGCTTACATTGGAAGTGCCTCTGCCTCTTATTCGGCGGCAAGTACAGCGGGATGGGGTGCTACAGGAGGGTTATCGGATGCTGTGATTACAACATCGACCCAATCCGTGGTCTCCTATCGAATGATACAAACTTTTAATACAAATCAGTTGGGAGGTAGTGGTGATTTCTCCACAACAGGATCATACCCATGGTTTAACATCGAAGTGATTTCTGGAAACCAACCGATCCAACCGGATAAGATTGCCAAATTTGTAGACGCCGGGGTTCCTGTGGTATTTGGGGATATTCAGGTACAAATGGCCACAGGAGGAAGTCGGAGCTTACAAATCCGCACAACTGGGACAAGTTTCACGGGCATGGTTTCGGCATATACCACGTATAATGGTTATTCAAGTAATGCATTTACCTATTTTTCTGATTATACTCAAACGGTCAATTCAACCTTTGCGTATGTAGGTACCACATGGAGCTTTGGTCAAAGCGGTGATGTGGCTGTTTATTATTTAAGAGATTTAAACAATATGCGCTTTTATCGAATCACGCTGATGGTAGGTCCGAGTTATTTTAATAACATGATTTCGATCGAGAAATTGATTTAAATCGATTCGCGAAACTGAATTTTTGTAGAGACGCGATACTTCGCGTCTAAACCATAAAGCTGCAGAGACGCGATACCTCGCGTCTATTCAACCCTACCCAATATCAAAAAAGACGCGAAGTATCGCGTCTCTACTTTTTAACTCCTACCTCTAGTTAAATATCGCGTCTCTACAATACCTCATAAAACGCATGACTGACCACCCCATCAACTTTCTGTCCATCAGCCACAAATAAGCGATTATTCACCCAGGAATAGCGTGGATCCGCGGATTCAAAACGGGAAAAGGTCCGCATGTAAGCGCCATCTCTTAGCCCGTCATTGGTTAAATAAATCAAGGCGCCGTCATCGGTTTGTAAGGTATAGCGCGTATCGATTTCCACGACACCATCCCGACGAATATGTTGCCAATCGCCACCACCCTCCAGAATGGTACCCTTTAAGTCATTGGACCAGAAACGTCCTCCCATGACGCGCACGATCCGACGAGCACCTAATTCCTGTACTTCGCCTAATTCGATCTCGGCTTCGATAAATAATAATAATTCCATTAGGCCTTCGCGTTTAGCGTTTCTACATCAAATCCGGCAATCTGCTTGTATTTAGCCATGACCTCCGCTAATTCTGCGTGCGGTACTTGGCCTTCTTCAAATCCCTCAGGGAAGCGCTCCTCCATCAAATCCATGATGAAATCGGGTCCCTTTTGACGATTTTGCAAAACAACTTGAGCCGTCGCAGGTACACGTTCGGCATCATAGGCTAATAAAGCCTTTTCCACATCGGTTTCACGTGTTAATGCCAAAGCTAAAGCATCCGCATCCAAAATGGCTTGCGATGCTCCATTCGAGCCAATCGGGTACATCGGATGCGCCGCGTCACCTAATAAAGTCACACGGCCAAATGTCCATTTTGGCAAAGGATCTCGATCCGACATCGGGAATTCAAATATCCCATCATTCGATTTTGAAATCATTTCCGGTACATCGATCCAATCAAATTTCCAATCCTTGTAAATTTCTAGTAATTGAGCCTTGTCAACTTGTCGGTTCCAATCCCTGACCGTAATCTCCTGACCAGAAGCCTGACGTAAATTAGCTACCCAATTAATCAATTGATTTCCATCTGAATCCAACGAATTACTAATTGGATAAATAACCATCTTTTGCTTCATCGATCCAATCATCGCCATGGACGCGCCAGTCAAATAAGGTTTCATGCGAGCAGTTCCGCGGTACAAGACATTACCCGAAAACACGACTCCACCCTCATCCGGATATAATTTTTTCCGCAATGTCGAATGAATCCCATCTGCACCAATCAAACAATCCCCTTGTTCTTGTGCCACGACTTCACCTGTTTCCCTATTCACAAAGGTGGCATACACATGTCCGCCCGCTTCGCGGTAATCCTGTAAATGTGCATTAGACATGATTTTTGCAGTTCCCAAGACACGAAGCGCTTCTTCCCACAAGAGCATTTGGAATTTACCACGATGAATGGAAAACTGCGGCCAGCGATAACCGGCATGAGTTCCACGGGGCTCCGACCAGAAAAATTGGCCTTGTCGGTTGGCATAAACCAACTCCTCTGTCGCCACAGCAATCTGAGCAATCTTATCTTGTAAACCTAAATTGGTCAAAACTCGTACAGAATGGGGTAATAAATTTATCCCAACACCCAACGGCGTTACTTCTTTTACGGATTCAAAAACGTTGACCTCATACCCTTCTTGATGCAATCGCAATGCGGTCACCAAGCCACCTATTCCACCACCGGCAATAATAATTTTCATATACTAGGCTTAAAAATTTTCATTAATTGAACGAGATATTGCACGCTTTCTATTCCCATGCCATTGTACATGGAGGCACGAAATCCACCGACGGTCGGGAAACCTTTAATTCCCACCACACCATTTTCCGTCAAATAGGTCAAAAACTGTACATCAATATCCGCGTTAATTCCACGGAAACACGCATTTAATACGGAACGATCTTCTTTGACAGCGATGCCTTCGAACCAAGGATTCCGGTCTATTTCGGCATATAACAAACTGGATTTTTCAAGGCTTCTTCGCTGCATTTCTATTAAACCGCCTTGTTCTTTGATCCAACGCAACATGAGTAGCGCCACGTAAACTGGGTAGGTTGGCACTGTATGGTAAAGTGATTGATTCTGAATATGTGTTTGATAATCCCAAATCGTTGGAACCTTGCGGTCAGTTGCAGCAGGTAACACACGGGTATTGACCAATACGCAGGTAATTCCGGCAATCCCAAAATTCTTTTGTGCCGATGCGAAGATGACACCAAAGCGATCTACATCTAAGGGTTTGCTCAAAAAATCAGAGGTCATATCCGCTACCAAGGGAATATCAACTTGCGGATAAGCATGGTATTGAATCCCTTCGATCGTTTCATTGGAAACAACATGTAAATATTTTGCATCCGCAGGCAAGTTCCAAGCTTTCGGTATTCGATCATAGTTGGTCGCCGCAGACGACTCCAAGACATGTACCTGGGCTAATTCACGCGCGGCATCGATGGAACGCAATGCCCAAAAACCCGTATCCACAATCGCCATGGAATCCTGTAATCCCAATAAATTCATGGGAGCTACGGCCAATTGGGTACTTGCTCCCCCTGGCAACCAGAGGACTTCAAAATAATCAGGAAGTTGGTATAATTCACGCACGAGCGAAGTCGCCTCTTCAATTATTTGAACGAACTCAGGGGCACGGTGGCTAATTTCTGCGATACTTAGACCTGAATGATTGAAATCGACTAATGCATCTGCAGCTTGTTGGAATACGACCTTTGGCAAGATTGCTGGGCCGGGGCTAAAATTATGTTTACGCATGATACGAAAATAGGAAAATATCGCTAAACTGCGTAATCATTGCATAAAATCAACAAAAAACATGGGGATAGGTTCGAAAATCAAACGGTTCTGGAAAACCATTGGACCTGGATTGGTCACCGGTGCCAGCGATGATGATCCTTCGGGCATTGCGACCTACTCGCAGGCGGGAGCGCAATTTGGCTTGATGACACTTTGGACAACCATCATTACGATACCCTTGATGGCGGCGATCCAGCAAATGTGCGCGCGCATCGGTATCGTGACCTCTCAGGGCTTGACAGGAACACTGAAAAAACACTATTCGAAACCCGTACTTTATGTGATGTTGATATTTAGTACACCGGCCATCATATTGAATATTGGAGCGGACATTGCTGGCATGGGGGCCGTGGGAAATCTCTTATTTCCAAAAATTGAGGCCTCCTATTTTAGTGTGATGTTTACGATACTATTATTAGGACTAATCGTCTACCTTCCCTACCAAAAGATTGCAAGTACCTTGAAATATTTGTGCATTGTCATGTTGGTTTATTTTGTTGTACCCTTTTTATACCAACAGGATTATGCTCAAATTTTGAGTGCAACATTTATACCCAAAGTAGAATTTACCAAAGAGTACTTGGCCATCTTGGTGGGTATTCTTGGAACTACAATTTCCCCCTACTTATTCTTTTGGCAGGCATCTGTGGAAGTAGAAGAAATGCAACATAAACATAAATCCTTGATAGTCAATAAACGGATTATTCATGCGATGGAGCAGGATGTAGATTTCGGGATGGGTTTTTCGGGCTTTGTGATGTATTTCATCATATTGACGACTGGGACTGTACTTTATGGCGCAGGCATCCATCAAATTGATACGGTGGAACAAGCGGCCATGGCACTAAAACCCTTGGCGGGAGATTTGGCCTATGTACTATTTGCGGTAGGTGTCATCGGGACGGGCTTGATAGCGATTCCCGTTTTGAGTGGAGCCTTGTCTTATATGTATTCCGAAACCTTCGCTTGGAAACAGGGCCTCGATAAAAAATTCCATGAGGCAAAAGGCTTTTATGTCATCATTATGATTTCGCTCTTGTTAGGCCTTTCGATGAATTACATTGGCATCTCCCCCATTCAAGCTTTAATTTATACGGCCATTTTGTATGGCATTACGGCACCCGTTTTAATTGGGATTATCTTACATATTTCAAACAACAAAGAAATCATGGGCGAATACACCAATACGCGTTATTTGAATTTGATGGGCGGAATTGCTTTGGTGATTATGGCTGTGGCGGCCGTGGCGCTGGGAGTGTTGTATTATTAATTAGACGTTGGACTTTAGACATTGGACTATCAGACGATAGACGTTGGAACGTAGCGGCGCGATACCTCACGTCTGAATCCAAATCGTTGAGACGTGATACCTCGCGAATAATTACTAAGTCGTAGAGAAGCGATACCCAAACCAATGTCCAACGTCCAACGTCCAATGTCCAATGACTAAAAAAAACACCCACCTTTTCAGATGAGTGTCTTCGTGGACCAGCATGGGCTCGAACCATGGACCCCCTGATTATGAGTCAGATGCTCTAACCAACTGAGCTACAAGTCCCCATTAGATTGAACTAATGTGATGCAAAATTAATTAATTATTGCTTTCGAACTAATTTGGAGTGAATATTTTCTAAATTTAAGGCCTGAAAAAACGTTAGCTACTTGCGCATGTTTCCAACTAAAATTATCAATGACCCCATTTACGGGTTCATTAAAATCAATAACCCATTCATCCTCAAACTGATCGACCATCCATTCGTTCAACGGTTGAAACGAATTAAACAATTAGGTCTTGCCGAATTTGTTTATCCCGGTGCGCATCACACCCGCTTTCACCACGCATTAGGTGCTATGCATCTAATGGATGAAGCGCTAAATAACCTGAAAGCTAAAGGCTATTCTATTTCGGACGCCGAAATGGAAGCTGCTGAAATCGCGATCTTATTACACGACATCGGTCACGGCCCCTTTTCTCACGTGTTGGAATATACTTTATTAAACCACGTTCACCACGAAGAGATCTCCAACCTCATCATGGAAAAATTGAATCAGCATTTCAATGGTCGCCTGAGTTTGGCCATTGCCATGTTTGATAATTCTTACCCGAGAAAGTTTTTTCATCAATTGATATCAAGCCAACTCGACGTAGATCGATTAGATTACCTTTCCCGCGATTCGTTCTACACGGGTGTGCGTGAAGGTTTCATTGGTTCTGAAAGACTATTAAGTATGTTAGACCTCCAAGATGAAAATTTAGTCATGGAGGAGAAGGGAATATATTCGATAGAGAATTTTTTGATGGCCCGCCGACTGATGTATTGGCAAGTTTATTTGCACAAAACAGCCATCGCGGCAGAAACCATGTTAATACAAATTCTCAGACGTGCTAAAGAGCTTATCAATCAAAATAAACCCCTGAACTGTTCCAAAGCGCTCATGCTATTCTTGAGCAAAGAATACACTTGGGAAGAATTCACAGCAGAACCTCACCTACTCATTGCCTTTACTGATTTAGACGATCATGACGTTTGGGCTGCCATCAAAACCTGGAAAGATGCGGATGACAAGATATTGTCACTTCTCTGCGCTAGCTTTTTGAGTCGGAAATTGTTTACCTGTAAATTAGGAAGCCAACCACTTCCCAAATCAAAACGAACAGAGATCTCTGACGAGATCAAGGCCAAACTTGAAATCAGCGATGAGGAATTATCCTATTTTGTGATTGAAGGATCAACAAGTAATTCAGCTTATGTCCAGGGAGATAACACAATAAAAATCGTCGATAAACAAGGTCATGTGGTCGAGTTAACCGAAGCATCTGACCTTCCTACCATACAAGCACTGAGTAAGATTGTGAAAAAATACTATTTTTGTTGCCCAAAGAGCGTATATTTGCAAGGTGAATTGAACGCATAATCATTCTTAATTCCACATACCCTATATGAAGTTTACCGTTGACCAAATAGCGA
>JACCDX011629739.1_pt1 | contig 58303 bp, 37 predicted proteins | sample 7449681 | NCBI WGS metagenome assembly JACCDX01 (sample SAMN15323450, study PRJNA562643) | freshwater metagenome | isolation source: river surface water | place: USA:Blue River Watershed | collected 2017-08-18
ATTAGTCGAGAAAAAGGTGAAGCTCCTGTGCCAGTCTCCCTCTGGTGCCCCCCCTTCCCCACCTGCCAGTGGTCTGTTCCTCAATCAGTGTCAAATTTGGCAGACACCTGATCGACATCAGACATGGCCTCGATTTTAGATTTGCGTATACCCACTTAAAATAGCGAGATGATACGTAACAACATCGTTTTGTGGCAGAACTTTCACACGTTCATTCATAAATTCCCCTGTCTGTGTTGTGAAGCTCTGAACTGACGTTTGCGGCTTCCGTGGCCTGGGACCGGGATCTGAAGTCAGCTACCACACAGCTGCGTGGCGGTCACTCTGCGCAGTTTGAAATGAACTAATGTGAATCACTGAAGGAGATGTGAAACGCGAGCAAACTCAAACTACACTCTTTTAGTATTTTCGTAAGCCGGCAGAAGCTGCTGCCGCTCCGGGTGACAACATGACAGGAACGTGAAAGTTACTGAAACGCAAAAACGAGCCAGATGATGCTGATGTTATCGTAACGTTACCTGGTGAGTGAAAATAGCTTACAGGCCTGTGTTATCATTAACGCTATCAGTAACGGAACTGTAACAGCATTGTTGGTCTATTGGTTTGAATCTAGTTAACTAACGTTAGTGTGTGTGTGTGTGTGTGTGTGTGTGTGTGTGTGTGTGTGTGTGTATGCGAAGCTAGATTGGGAGAGGGGGTTAGGGGGTAGCGGTTCGCACAAGTGCGAACCCCAACGCCTTCGGCGGACGTCCCGTCCCCCTATGCGTAACGCTGTATAACCACATACCCCAAAATACTAAATACTACCATTCCTCCCAGCATTTTCCCCAGCACTGGCTTGGACCATCCCGTGCGCTTCCCTACAAGTACAAGTAGGAAGATTGAGAAGAAACTGTAGGCAAGGATGAAAATAAACAGTATATAATCCTGCAGCGTGTATATGTGCTCACGGCTAATTCCCGTAACAGGCGGGGCCTCCTCCGTAAAAGGCACAGCGGCCTGCTCAGCCGCCGTCTCCAGCTCTGCAATAGACTGCTTGATATCATCCGCGCGCCCCTGTAGGGTCTTTATGGTGTTATCAAGTGTGGATTTCACGGTCTCATTAGGCGCAGCCGACGACAATACACGTATGCTATTCATCAAATCCTGACTAACAGCAACTTCATCGTTGAATTTCCGCTGGTACCAGGCCATCATTTCCGCCGCCGACACGCCAGCCGCCGCATCGTTGGTCCCTGGCGTAGTCGCCGGCTGAATATCAGGGAGGCCCGTTGTCGCTGCAAGATTTAGCCCCTGTTGAACACCTATTTGTCCTATTGATGCCTGTGAAGACGATGACGACATATCTGCAGAGTGCCTAGAAGTTATTAGAAATTCACACTCACACTAGCATTTGCCAGGCGGTTCAAAAGTGCGGCCCCCTTTGTATCAAGAGACCCCAGTGTTTCAGCTGTATTAGAAGCAAAGTCAGTCACGGCCGGGCAATTAGGGAGATTGAGGAGAGGCCCAGCGCTCTCAAAGCGGCGGCGATTCCAGTAGCGCTTGTCGCGCTTGAAGGCCGTGTATTGTGAGCGATACACTATCACAAAGACTAGTACGATGACAGTTAGGGCGGTGATGAATGAAACAAATGCCCCGCTCATAACACCAATACGCCAGAACCCGCCCAGTATAGCCATCAGTAAAATACCAAAAAATATCAACTGAAATACAAACAGCGTCTCCTGGCGATTTGCGGCGGTCCATTCGTTGATTTCAAACTGACGCTTGTATGTATCCTGGCGGCTCTTCTCGGCCTCCTGGCCAGGAATCATAGACTGCTCAAGATTCGCATTCGCCGCCTCTAATTGTGCCGCCGCGCCCGTATAAAAGAGCTGCATATCACGATTCTTACTGGCATTGTTCAGGCCCGTCTGTGTGCTCGCGTAGGTCGCCGTACCATAGTCTGTGAGACGTGTGCGGAGTGATGCCATGTCGCTCGCGGATTTCAGTTTTCCTGCCAACACACTGGCATTTTCAGACCCTGAAATTATGCTATTGATATCTAGACTCATTTACTAATGTTTCACATTAATTATGAAGCTATGACCGGGGGACTATTAGGTAGCGCGATATACATAGAAGAGCATACCAAGTGCAACTAAGTTGAGGAAACTGTAGAGGGCTATTAGGTTGCGGTTTGCGCGAGCCTTTTCCTTCGTATAGGCCATCATACGCTCACTCACATCCACTTCCGCTGTGGGCTTGTCCAGACCAGCCTTCTGGTCCTTGAGGGCGTTAAGACGCATAATGAGGTCGGCATTCCGCTTGGCCACCTCGGGACCGGCCTCACCATACTCTTTCATACGACGCTGTGTGATGTGCGTCATAATAGAGAGCATATCAATCATACGACGGGCCAGTGTGCGGAGCGCGGCCAGCCAGTCGTCCGCTACAGGGCTATTTGCAGCGGGGGCTGCGGAGGAAGAGCTACCTTTGGCCGGCGCAGCAGCCGCTGTGGCATACTGGAGGAACTGGGTAACTGCATAACGATAACGGGCGTTGTAGTAACAGAACTCGGACTTCATTGCAGCCAGTGCCTTCTCATCCGCAGACAAATATGCATACACGGTCTGGGCATCCTTCTTCTCGTCCTCAGTAAGACTCTTAGGGAGCTTCGCCGCACCCTCTAATAGTCCCACGTGAGTAGCCATACCAGCATCCGTCATAGTCCCATCAGGATTGCGCGGGATAGAAGAGGCCGGTAAGTACGTGCCATCGGCGACTTGATTTGCTGACGTCAGAGTGAAAGACTCTGTAGAAGCGGGGCAAGTAGGCTCGGGATAGCCAACTGTCATTGTGTATTTCATATTTGGCATACAGCACGTGCAGTCCGTTGCACATCCACTCGGCCGCCCATCGGCGGCCCAAATACCGCCTGCCTTCATACAACTATCACGGGTCGTAGAGTCACCGCACATATAGGGGGCGCCGACGAAGTGCTCTGTGGTGAAAATAAGAGGGAAATAATTTACAATAAAGCCCAGTGTGCATACGAGCACTAATATGACTATTAGGGGGCGTATGTATTCAGTTGAAACAGATGCAGGCATATTACTAGTAATGGAGATTTATAGAGGCGGGTGCCCCGCGCCCCTTACCTTAGCTGACCAGTAATCCCACTGCTTGAAAAGAGACCGCCCAGCCCTGGAGCCGCCGCAGCCGCCGGCTGACCATATCCAAAGAGCCCCCCAAGCCCACTTGTATTTGCTGAAGCCGCGGTCCCCACACCAGTCAAGTATGACGCCGACACGGGGCCCGCCTCAACACCTGCATATAACATATAGATGAAGCGAATCGTGAGCAAGGCCAACAGTGCAGAGAGTGTGACAAATGTCGGGACACTAAATTGGCGGACGGGGCGCTCCAAGAAAAACAATTGCTTGTAGCTCACGTCCTGCTCACGTTTCTCTACATAACGAAGGCGTGACTCGGCCGTATCGGCCTCTTCGCGTGCCGTAGCCTCCAGTTTCTCCAGCTTCTTAATACGCTCACGCAACTCCCCTAATTGTTGTGTCCGCCGACCAATGTCAATGTCCTTTGATAGAGCATTGACCTGTGCGCGAAGATTGTTATTAAAAGCACGGAACTCCCCCAGTTTCTGGTCAAGAATCACACGAGACTGTGAGTCGGCCGGCGTTACAGTTTTTAATAGTGTATCCATACTGGATGATACAAATGATGTAAGAGAGTCCGCCTTTGTCTGGAGTGCAGGTATGTTTATGTTTGCTGCTGTTACAGACGGGCCCGTATTACCGACGGGTGCAAAGGAACTAGAAGAAGACCCTATATTGGCCGGCGCAAAGGATGCTGAGCCAGAGCTAGATGAACTGCTCCCTATGCTCAACGAGCCCGAGCCCGAGCTGGATGAACTACTTCCCATAGTCCAGGAGGCTGTTGCCGAGCTGGATGATCCAACAGGAGCAGGAGTACTTTTATTTGACGACGAAGAGGACGACGACATCTATCTGATTATGGCGCGCATACCCTGTACACAACATACACGCCAGCAGACGGCGATGGACGTGTAATCTTCACGAGTTCGCCCGGGGTCAGTCCAAGACAACGTGCAATAGGGTCCAAGTGGTATTTAATTACAGGGAGCTGGGCCTTGCTCTGGACGAGCTTCATTACCTCGGCCTCTTCTTCCTCGCCGACACGCTCGTGCTTCGGTACAAGTATGTGCTCCATCGGATTGTTAATCAGCTGGTAAATCCCGAAGAAACTCACATTGAGCTTGCGACGAATCCACTGCTGAAGAGCTAGTACCTTGTGCGTCTCCGTAATGATGTCGCCGGTCATAATAATCACCTCCACGTTCTCATAGCCAATCTTCTGTAGCTCGTTCTCATACGTTGCACCCGCCTCATCACGACTCTCATTCTTCATCCCGCTTGACTGCAGAATAATATCAAGAACCTTGGAGCTACTCTTGAACTTATTCATAGAATACACTACCAGACACTTCTTCTTCTGGTCCGATGTGTGGCTCACCATAAAACCGGCGGAAGCGATGGAATGGTCAGGAGACATAGCCTCCACTTCCTTCGGAGAGAACCGATTGTAGGCACTCACCTCATACCCGCGAAGGGTCAGGATCTTCATTAGGGTGATTCGCGAACGATAGAGCGTGTCAATGTAGTCAAAGGATGCCATAGCTTGGAAACTGCTTACTACATACGCCGAGAAAGACTGGCCCTCAAATTTATACACGCGTGATAGTACTATTACGGGTGTATGAAGTTTTAATAGTATGTGCGTATTACGACATTACGCCCCTACAAGTTTATCCAGTCTTATTTACTAGAATCAACGGTGTGCCACTGGAGCCGCCCATAACAGTCGTCGTGTTAATTCCGCTCTGTGCTGGCCCGCCTGGCTCTGCCAAGGATACACGGGGGCGCAGCGTACGACGGGGTGGGGCAGCGGCAGCCGCACCAGGAACTGCGGCCGTCTGCTGGCCGAGTGTGACAGACTCAATGGGAACCGAGAAAGATTTAATGAGACTGTCCGTTGGCGCCAGACCGTCAGCTCCCATTGCAGCATCATCAGTCGCAATGGCGATAACGGGAGATTCACCAGGGGCGGCGGCGGGAATCTCCTGGCCATCTTCTACAGGTACGCCCTGAACAACCTCGGGCATCACCATTGAGCCCTCACCCTCACCCTCGCCCTCGCCCTCCGCCTCAACGTTGCCCTCCAGTGCCACCTCCGTATTAGGGTTCGTCTCTGGCACAGCCTCACCTACAGCATCCGCCTTTGGTACCAGCGTCATACCAGCCAACTCCGCCTGGGCCTGTAGGTCCTCAATCTTCGGCGGCTCACGAGCAGGCAGGATTTGCGCCACCTGGATATCGGGCACCACGCGCTCCCGTAGCGGCTCCTGAGGACCCGTCGGCACCTCCGTGGAGAAGAACTCGTTTGTAGGATTCTTGAGCTTCGTCACACCCGCCGACGTGACAAACCGCAGGCCCATATTGAGGAAACTGTTCATCTCCTGGTCCAACAGCTTCGTCGCATACGGCATCTCTACCTGTACAATCTCCGATGACGGCTTCTTCAGGGGCGGGACAATCTCAATGTTGTTCGCATTAGACCCCGTAAATTCCACTGGCCCATCGCACAGCGTACAAATCGCCAGGCCGAGCTTGGGGTTGTAAATGGGAATCGTACCACAGCCCGTACATACAGGGAACTTTGCACCATCCGAGCGCTGCATATAGGACTCGCGAATGAACCCCGCAATTCCGTGACAGAGAATTGTATCGCGGTCCATTTCACCAATCTTCAAGCCACCCTGATTACCGCGCCCACCCGTCGGCTGGTGTGTCCGCTGCTCCTTACGACCCTTATCACGTGCCTGCCACTTGTCCTCCGTCATATGCTTCAGACGCATACCGTACAGCGGACACATAAACACCTCCGTCTGAATCTGCTGCCCCGTTGCACCATTGTACATAATCTCGTTACCGTAGCGCTCAAACCCGAGCTCCTCCAGGCGGTCCCCAATCGCATCCGCCGGCGATCCATCATTCATAAATGCCGTGCCATCCATAACAGCCCCTGCCTTGAGCCCGTACTTGCCACAAATCATCTCCATAATTTGCCCCAGTGTCATACGAGAGACAATACCATAAGGGGTCATAATCATATCAGGCACAAGCCCAGACTCGGTGCGAGGCATATCGTGCCCACGTAATAGCATACCAATCGTACCCTTCTGGCCGTGACGGTTACTATTACCAGTCCAGTAGGCAGCCTTGGCCCCCTTGCGGCGCACTAAGAAAATGCCCGTCTGCATTGTCAAGCAATGCACTGTAGAATACTTGGGGTCTAGTACAGTATCCTCCATATCTTGAATGAGGTGCTCCGTATTATCAACACTTAGGGTGTAATAGGACTTACCACCCGTCATCAGTATCTGAACCGCGCGGGCCTCCAGGAATGTGTATGCTGTTAGGGCCGCTGATGCTTCGCGCACGTAGAGGCGGTGATTGGGGGTCACCTGGAGCGTACAATCAGGGAGTGTAACGTTAATCATCGCGCCACCTGCGTGCGTAAATTCAGGGTAGTCCTCGGGTGTGCTGAACTTCGTGGCCTTCGTCTCAGGGTCATACATACATACGAAGTCCTCGGCCGTCACGTGGCGAATCCCTTTCCAGCCGTGGCTTGTAAGGACTTCGTGGTCAGGGCTCAAGCAGAACTTGTCGCCAATCTCGGGCTTACGGTCCTGGACCACGCGAATCTTCACCATACGCAGGCCCATATTATTCACCGTCACCACCACGCTCTCCACACGCCCACGTGTCCAAACCTGTGGGGCGAGCGATGCATCCTTATACGCACCCTTATTGGACATCATATAGGCACCGACTATTACAGTCATCTCATCTACGTACTCGCCGACCCGAATAATACCGCGGTCATCAAGCTTGGAGTAATCCAGACCAGGGCGCAGGTCCATCCACGCCGCCACGTGGGTAGGATTGCCGAACCGCGTCTGCATATGCGACTCCTCGTCGTCTTCCTCATAGGCCTCGTAGGAGCGGTAGGCGAGGGAGCGGAAAAGACCGCGATCAACCGCGTCCTTGTTGATAATAAGACCGTCCTCCTGATTGTATCCCGTGTAGGATGTAATAGCCAACACCATATTTTGACCGAAACTCATACGGCCCTCGCCGAAATAATCCTGGTAGATTGTGCGGCACAACGGCGACTCACCATATGCCAATACGTGGCCCGTATTATCATAACGATTTTGCCAGTTGGTGGCATACATACTGAGACCCTGCTTGGACTGCGAGCAGCCGAGCTGGTTACGAGGCGACTGGTTGTGATTTAGGAAGGGAATTTGGGAATTGATGACGGACAAAATAGTGGAAGGGTGGAGCTCCATATGAGTCGTTTCGGGTTGAATGTATTCAGCAAATGTGGCAATATAGGCCTCATTCTGCTCATAGGGATCCACGTACTCCAGTGGAGCCACGTGGGGCCCAAGAAGACTCTCGTAGGTCTCAATACGCTTCTCTAGTTTCATTGTTGTCATATCCATCTCGTTAAGAGGGTCCTCAAACACCGTGTTTGTGAGGCCCGCATCGGGTCTGTGTGTGCCACAGATGAGGTCACGCCAAGTAGGGAGCTTAGCAAGGCGCTCAGTGGGCACACGCTGCACACCACGACCCACGGAGGCTGGGCGAAGGACAATTAGGGGGCGCACGGGACGGCCCTCGTCAAGGTAAATCTGGACACGCTTCTGGCGAATGTTGAAACTAATGGAGGTTGTAGGCGGGAGCCAGCAGGTGCGCTTGAGTAGCTTGAGGACACGAGTGAGACTCTCAGGGAGCTTGGTGTAACCGACAATGCCACCGTTCAAATACACGGGTGTCATCAAAATACGCTCACTGGAAGAAATGTGGGCCGGCATCCGCAAATTCATCCGCTCACGCAGCCACTCCACGAAATGCGCCGGCATCGTCGCGGTGGAAATATAGGTGAGAACGGTCAAATTCTTGGTGATACCAATCGGCGCGCCTGAGGGGGTTTCATTGGTGCAGAAATAGCCGAACTGTGAGGGGTGTAAGTGACGAGGCCCAGTGATTTTGATGCTGGTGTCAAAGTCCATAATGACACGGCGGGTATGGCTCATAAAGTCCATATAGGACAGACGGGACAAGGACTGCAGGAGACCCTTCTTGTCCTCACCAATGCCGGCACCCCACCGACCCTTAAAGGCCTTGCGCAGGGCGTCTGTCATATAGCCGGCGAGGAACGCCTGATTTGCACGCTCGGGGCTGAAGAGCTGGGCGAAGTTGGCACCCTGGTAAATTGCGGTGTTCATCTTGTACTCCGTACCGACGACCTTGTTAATCTGCTTGCGCCACTGTGCGTAAATCTGGTTGAACAGGAGCTGGATATGGAAGCCCGAAACGAGACAGCGCTGGTTGCGAATATCGTCCTTGTCCGTCTCAGGGTCAATCCCTGCGGCGACACGTAGGATGGAGCGGACACAATCGGCGAGGAACATTGCACGGGCACGGGGCTGGTCGTCAATGTGGATGAAGAGCTGATTGTGGATAATATCTAGCACGTGGGCCTCACCGTAGCCCTTTGTGAGTGACTTGATGTACTGGATGGCGGTGTGCTTATTGTAGAATGGGGCCGCCTCAGCAATACTGGGGACAAGCATATGTGCGAGCATCTGTGCCTCGGGGCCCTCCATATCGGGGAAAATGAGATTCATAATCTCCTGGTCACTCTGAACCCCAAGAGCACGGAATAGAACAAATACAGGCAGGGGCTTACGAACAAACGGAATACTGACACACAAAGTGCCACCACCGTTCTTCTGGCGACGGAACGAGTTGGGCTTATCAGTGGCATCCTCGTACCCCACGACCTTCTCGTCGGGCGTGGCCTTGTAGGGGCGTTCGCGGGTAAAGAGGAACATCACGCGCTTAACAACACGAGTTTCGGGCGAGAGACACGAAATGGGCGCATAGATGAGGAGCTCGGGGTCTGCCTTGCGGAAATTAATGTAGAGCGTATTGAAAGACTGCTCCTGGCTCGTGATAAGGACTTTCTCTGCACCATCTACAATGAAATAGCCGCCGTGATCCTGAGGGCACTCGCCGGCCTGACGCAGGAACTCCTTGGACTTTCCATTGAGAAGACATACATTGCTGTGAAGCATAACAGGAATGCGGAACAGCTCAAAATTCGGGATAACCTGGTCACGAACCGTCTCTACAAGTCTGCGGGTCGTCACCTCTTGGCCACTGGAAGAGCGCGTTTTCTCTTCGGCGACCTCGGTGTAGGTGATTTTGACGTCAATGTCTGCAGTTATACTGGTGGCATATGTGAGATTGCGTAGGCGGCACTCGTTGGGGTAGAGAAGGCGCACTTCTTCGGTATTTTGCAGACTAATTGTGGGAGTGCCGACGCGGATATTTTTGCCCTCTTGGCCGCCGACGAAGATTTCCACCTTGTATGTGTATTTCCCTGCGTAACCCGGAATAAGGTCTTTTAGGAGGAGAATGGGGTTATTAGATTTGATAATAGAAGGAAGGTCGTGTGAAATAAACTGATTGTAGGACTGGATGTGATGACGTGTATAGGGATACTCGTTAGTCCTGTAATAGCGGTCAATTAGGGAGCGTGACAGGGCACGAAACATATCCCCGCGCTCAGTATTAAGAGCCAAATCGGCCGGAATTTCGGCATTAGCGTAGGAATTCACAGAGGCCGCCGTGGCTGGCCCAGAATCCTCGCCCTGTATATTTACAGAGTCGCCGGCATTGGAATTCGCATTATTCATAGCGTGAAATCTACTCTACAGTAGAGTTTGCTCCTTAGGGTGCTGACGAGCTCTGACATATTATTCATATGAAGCGCACAAGGTGTGTATTTCATTTGAATATGGAGTGTGACTCTAATTGTTGACTATTAGGGGTTGTTTAGAGCCTGAAAGCCGTGGAACTGGGATCGGGGCTAGTAGGCAGGGTCTGTCCTCGCCACGCCGTAACTGCGTCCTGAAGGACCGTTGTGGGGGCGGCGGACAGAATGAACTTGCTGCCGCCGCGCAGAGTACGACGGGCTGCGCCGCCGCGGAGCTTGCGCTTGGCGGTTTTCTTCTTGGCTCCGCCGGTCTGGAGAGGGCGATTGCCGCCGTCGCCGGCGTCTATTGTGACCAGAGCCTTCGGGGTCATTATGTAGTTCTGTGAAATCGCGGGGACGCCGACGCCGAATCCACCATCCACGTAGGGCGGGAAATTCCCGTGGGGACCGTCAATCCCTGGGCGTGTCTGATAGTCTAGGGGAGCGCCGGCAATAGGGGCTGCAGCGGCACCACCCTTCATTTTGCGTGCCTTGCGGGTCTTGTTCTTAGGGGCGGGTGCAGATGTTGCGACGGGAGCCGTCTCACCACCGATGAACTTCAAATACTCTTCGGCTGCGGGACCGTCAATCTTGCGCCCAAATACTGCCTTCCACTCGGCCGCCAAATCACGGCCCATTGTCTTCATTGAGCCGCCCTTCTGGATTAAATCCTTTGCAAATATCTCAATGCGTTCAAATGCTTCGCGCAGCTCTGGAATTGTCCTCGCACCACCTGATTGTACCGGAGTCGGCATAGCTTACTTATTAAGACTTGAGATTCTAGTAGGGAGGATATACATAATCACCCTAATTGTAACTATTAGGGTGAGTATGTGGGACTGGGAATGTTTAGGAAGGTTATGTTTCCTTAAAAATCCAATAGAAGAGGGTGGTCTCCTACGGAGACCACATACCTCCGTAGGGGTATGAAGGGGAGATGGAATCTCCCCTTAAACTTGCTCAAAGAACGAAGGGGGTACATTATTTATAGCATTTTTGGCTGCCTTTGCAGCATTGTTTGCAAGATTTGTCACTGCATTAATGCCCTCGCTGACGGCCGACTTGGCAGCATTTACACCTTCGCTTAGAGTATTTGTGATGGTATTTACTGCCGAATTGGGCTCATTGGAGCCGAAGATTGATACAGGGGGCGTTTCACCTTCATTTTCATAAGACGTGGCCATATTTGGCACGGGAACAGATGGCCCACCGAAGAGGGTGAAAATGAAACCGAGGACGAACAGTATGAGTGCCGTAATAATTACACCTGGACCGTATGTGCGTAGCTTTTCGGCCCACGTAGCAAGCCTGTATTCGTGGTAGAACAGCTTGTAGTGGTGGTACATACCAGCGCTGAGCGCCACACCACATAATAGTAAAGTGACGGTTGGGCCAAAACGGGGGACTATTAGGAACACCGTTACAATGGCGAATAATAATACAAAAAATCCTGGGACAAGCAACTCCATATGCCTATAACTGTTTGTGTATTAGAGATTTAGAGAAGTCTAGTGTTTTTTACTGCGGTTGGGGGCTATTAGGTGATGTTGGAGAGGACTATTAGGGGTGTATTGGTGCCCAATATATCCCAATGAAGAGCGTCGTCTCCACAGGAGACCACTTATCTCCGTAGGGGGATAAGGGGGGAGCGGGACGCTCCCCCTAAAGTTTTTCAATCAGATCCACATTGGTCAGAAAGTGCTTGCGGCAGCAATCCCGCCGGAGCCCCAGCTCGTCCAACGTCTGCTTCTCTGGAGTATCAACGTTCTTAGTACCATCAATATAGAGTGTAGTAGTCTGCTTGCTTGCACCACGACGGGCTGCAAGACGGGCTTGGTATGTACGCCACTTATCGGCGATAACCTCTCCACAGTTCATACAACGGTATGGAATGATCATTTTGGAGGCGTGTGTCTAATTTTGGTGGGGTGATGATTTTCAAATTTAGAGAGCGCGGGGGATACACAAACGGGGGCTATTAGGGTGTGATGCGTTCAAGCGAATGCGGTTGATTCCGGCGTCCTCTACAGAAAAGCAAATGACTAGCGTACTCTATGGCAGTGGTCTTAATTACCAGACTGGCAACCCCGTTCGTTCTGAGATTCGTCAGGTTGAGCGCAAGGTAAATGACCTTGCTTCCCTCTTTGAGGACTTCAAGAAGACTGGTGGTGGCGGGGCCTCTTCTTCTGCACCGGCAGTATCTTCTACAGAGTTTGAGGGGCGCTTCCAGAAGTTCTCTGATGATATCCAGGCGGTTCAGGGCTCCCTGAGTAGCATTCTTGGGCGTCTGGACCGCGCCGAGGGGGCGGCGGGTGATTTTGGGTCGCGTATTTCACGCATTGAGTCGTCCCAGCTAGGTGCCAGCTCTATGGTGATGGAGCAGCGCTCTATTATTGACCGCCTTGTTGCCCGCATTGAGAAGCTGGAGGCTGCTGCTGCTGCGCCTGCCCCTGCGGCCGCAACTGAGTAAATCCTAAATACAGTTTATGAATCCAATAAACGCAATTTAGTATTTAACGACGTGATTTCCTGCTCTTCTTTGCTGCAGCCCGCTTATTACGTCGCACACGACGCGTCTTTGCACGACGGCGCCCACCAACAGATGATCCTGTTGGTGCTACTGGTGCTGCTGGCGCTGCTTGTAAAGTTGGTATATCCATTAGTACTTTAACACCAGTCGCCCGATACCCTTCTATAATATGCCGTGGGTCTGTTAGGAAATGCATGTATCCCGAACCCATATTTTTAATTTGTTCATCTGTGATACTTGCCGCTTCAGCTGCTGAAATTATTTCAGGGCCACTTGCGCCATATTTAAATGCGTAATATATTAAATCCTTCCTCTTCCCACTATTGTTTTTACCTTGTGCAAGTGTATCTGGTGTAACAGGTGGATAACCAACCGCAAGAGGAACAAATGCATATCGCGTAAGAGGCTGAACAACAAATACATTGAATTTAATTCCAGGATGCGTATTTGGTGCCATTTTAGCAATATTAAGTGCCGTATCGCGAACACAATAATCTCCAGCAAGACCAACTACAAATACATTGTGTTCAGTTTCATTACCATTTAATAAATCATCTAATTTAAACTTCCGCATACCAGTTTTCTTGGCAAATGGAGCAATATCAAAAATATCGTCCTTTGATAGCCCCTCTAAATAAAATCCGCCTGTTGCATCTGTACATGCACTAAATTCAGAACCTTTGCAACAGCCAGGGGCTTGACGACCAGCAGAATAAGCATCATCAGGATATGTAAGCGCGCCAAATGAATCTGTATTTTGGTCCATACCCTTAAAAATAACCTCAACATTGTTTAAATCTTTAAGAGGCATAATACCTTTATCAAAGGCTGCACCAGGTGTATCAATTACACAATGGGGGGGGAAGGGACCACCTGTACCGCTTGTAAAAAAAGAACAATGTGTGGGGTCGTGAAAATCACGCGTTAATATTACCTTGGTACAATTATTAGCATTTGCTTGTACCCACTCTACAAGTGGCTTTACAACATTATTGCCACCTGCAACAGAGAAAGCCCCAGCTGGATGTGGCTCTACAAAATCATATTGCATATCAATAACCATAATAGAATTTGTTATAGTATCCCCAACTGGAACACTTGTAGCTCTTACGTCAGTATCTTTCAACGCATCTTCAAGATAATAATTGTAAAAACGATTCAAATCGCCAACAGGCTGAGCCATAATACCTGCTGCAACATTTTCCTTAATACCACCAATCATTCTCCGTGTTCGCCGGGCCATTCTACGATTTGAATTGAAATTAATTATACTAGAACTAAAACCCCCCACTCGTCCGTACTTTCCGCAACGCCCCCTCGCTAATCTCAATCCCGTGGCTCGCCTGCAACTTGAACACAAGCAACTTCAAACTGACCCCTGGATTTTTACGCAACACATCCATAATAGTCTCCTGCTCGGCCGCCGTCCATTTACTTTTAGAGTGTGTGGGGTGGGTTGCATCGGAGGGCGCTGAAGACCCGATAGAACCAGTATATTTAAATTGGCTGAAATCTAGGGTCTTAACGGACTCCTGGGCTGGGACTGGTGGTGCAGGCATAGCAGTAGCAACCGCTGGCATAGGCACACGTACAGGTCCATCGCTCGTCATCCGCAGCGGCTGAATGTCCAAACGGCCCGCGTGGTGCTCATCGTGGCACCACTGGCAAACGACAATCAAGTTCCGCGCATCATCGCGTCCTGACCCATCGGCAAAATGCGCAGCCCCTGCAGCGTCCACACGCGGCCGAATATGATGAACCTCCAGGTCACGTACCATCCCCGCTCCGCACATTTCACAGGCCCGCCGCTGGACCGCCGAATTCCACGCCGACCCCGTCGCCTCGGCCTCATTTACGGACCCTAATAGTTTCCGCCTATATGCGTGAGCCTTTGTGAGGAACTCCGTCGGCAAATGCATAGCCCGTGCGACCTCCAAGCCATACTGTGAAGAACCCGAGCCAGGGCGCAAGGAGCGGTCATAAATGAGCCGGTCACGCGCCGCATCATAGACGACCCGCAAGTGCCACACTTGCAGCTTCAAGCTCTCAGGTGCAGGCAAGATATCCGTCAGGCCGTGCAAGTGTGTGGCAAACACATAGCGCGCCCGCCGCTCCGAGAGCCACTCAATACCCGCCGCCACGAGCGCCTGGGCCCCCGTGGATTCTGTCCCTGAGCACAACTCATCCCCGAGGACCAGTGTGTGTTCATCGGCCGCCGCCAAGATTTCGCGCATTTCACTCATCTCCACCGCGAAACTTGACAAACCCGCCCACAGATTGTCCTGGTTCAGAATCCGCGTGTAAATGGACTTGAATGGGGTGAGTGCGAACTCCGATGCCGGCACATAACAGCCACACTGGGCCAGATGCACGGCAATCCCAATAGACTTCATCAACGACGATTTGCCAGACGCATTCATCCCATATACGAGCCATCCAAGTGCCTCAGACCCCAGCTCCACATTATGCTTCACATACTCCGTACGAGTCAAGATGCTTTCAATGAGGGGATGGCGCAGATTCTTCGCGGAAACCGCGGCCGACTCGCCGGCCTGTAGGGTGGGACGCACATAGGCACGCTCCTCGCTGACGCGCGCCAAACACTGCACAATATCAACATCTTCCACCCAGTCCTCCAGCATTCTCCACAGGCCAGTTTTTTCTGCAGCCTCGCTCACGGTCCTGCAAATATCGGGCAGACTGACTTTTAGGGCAGAGCTCAAGGCTTCGCGTAGGCGCAAGGCCTTCGCATTCAAAGCCTCCAACCAAGGCGTCTCAATCCAGCCCCCGCTCGTCTGGGACTTGACGCTCACATCCTTAAAGGCATCAATGAGGGACGCCGCACCACCAGGAGCCGTCGCTGCCTTGAAACTCTTGAGCGCCGTCGTAGTCCCACGCAGACCATATGGGACCGTGTCGCGCTCCTCCAGGCGAATCGCATCGCTCCCAACGCCCGCCATCGCCTTTGCAGTCGCACAGAATTTCGTCGCTTCCTCCCGTACACTCGCTAATTGTCCCTCCAGGCGGAAAATGTCGGCGTTCTTCTCGGCACTTGCTTGTAGGAATGTAATGTCAGGGCTAGCCGTGGCCTGCTGAGCCTTTTCCACAGAAAATTCCCGCTCAAACACCCCCTGGCGCCACTCAGAAAGGGCTGTTAGGAGTGTTGGTGGGGGCTGAAGGGCGGTCGGCACGGCCAGAGCTAGGAGCTCGGCGGCCAAGTAAGACTGATGAAGGCAGCCGATGTCGGCAGCGGTCGTCTGGGAGCAAATCATCCGCCGATGGAGACGTGGCAGGTCAAACATCGCGCGCAGGAGTTTCTGGATATTTTTCCGTTGGTTCTCCGCTGCGCCCATAAAAGCCCCCAGTTGGTCGTAGCGGCGCTGAAGAATGTCGGCGTCGGCGGTCGGCTGCAGGAGTCGCGCACGAATTCCGCGCTTCCCCATAGGAGTAATACACGACCCGAAGAGGCCCAGTACGGAATCCTGTAGGCGCGGTGCAATAATCTGAAGCTGGGTCAAGGCATTGTTACCAAGCCGCATTGCGGCCGGCGGGGACCACCGTTGATTCTGGTGGAGGCGCTCAAAGGCCGATGGAAGGTGCTCTTTCACAAACAAGAGCAAGTGACACAGGGCCAGCTCGGAGATTGTATCTTCACGCACGTGCAGCCATTCACGAACCGGCAATAGACTCTGGATATTATACACTTCACGCAGGAAGTTCTCGCGCGCAAGGGCCACATCAAGGGCTGACGGGCCGGCTTGGCGGATATGCAAGGCGCCGGCGGGGTAGGCGAGGCGACGGCGCAAGGTAGGCTCATCGGGCCGGTCCAGTGCATCGCCGGCCCACCAGAAGATGAGTTCGCGTGGGGCCTGTACTTGTAGGTAGTGTGTGAGGTCATCGGAGCTCCAAACATCAGTACGTCCGCACGCCTCGCCGCTCAGTGTAGAGGTAACTCCTGTGGAGAGGTCAAATGCCGCTGCACCGAACGTAGGGGGAGCACCAAAGGTGGCGCCGGCACTCATCCAGATGCCGACGATGGACGGTGTTTCGTGACTGGCCGCGTGTTCCCAGTGCGTCCCTGGGCTGAGGATGCGGGCGACCTCGCGGCGCACAACTTTCCCCGTGCGGTCCTTCACCTGGTCAATCACGACGACGGTCCAGCCGTTATCCGTGAGCCGCCCCGCCCATTTATGGAGGACCTGCTCAGGAATGCCGGCAAACAGCACGTCCTTCCCACCAGGGGCGTCACCGCGACGCACAGTGAGTTGCAGACCGAGGAAATCACAAATATCGCGCACGTTAAAACTCGTCTGGCCAGTTTCGGGGTCCTGAATGTCATATAGTTCATAGAACTTGCCGACCATTAATAGGATAGCAGTATTAGGACCATATTTGGGCCTGTACTGATTCCAAAAGTGTTCATATTCTGTGTTCATTTAGGTGTGTTGTGGGACCGCTCTTAAAGTAAGAGTCGTGGCCAGGGCTTAGGCCTACTTTCCTGTGGAGGCGCCTCTGATACCATCCTTCGCTCCCTCTACGACTGCTCCAGTTGTGCGCTTCACGGCCGCAATAAATGGCGACTCGCCGCCCTTGTTCATAGCCCGCAACTGGTCGTAACAGCCGATGGTGAAAATCGCGGTCACAATGGATGCGATTGTTTGAATTGTGCTGCCTCCCATATATATACTATTAGGGTGGTTGTGTGGGCGATTTAGACCAGCCGTTGGCGGGGTGCAGGAGCTGCGCCGTGAATGGCCTGGTATTTCCCATCAATCATCATCCACGTAAGGGTACATCCGCTGCCAAATCCAGAAAGTGCAGGGAGGACCGCACGACTCCAGTAATAGCTCGCACGACGCCACGACATACTAGTATAGTCAACCTGTGGCTTAGATTACTTTTTACCACCACACAACGCCGAGCAAGATGTGATATTATTCCCTCCCGCGCCATATTTCTCAATACAATCCTTCATACAAGCAACTGCTTCTTCGGCACTTTTAGGAAGTGCGGGGGGTGCCGGCGGAATAGCGGTAGGGGTGCTAGTAGGGGATGTGTTGCCAGGGGCGTAGGAGGAAAATGGCTTTGTTAAGCTGTTGTCAAATGCACCAAAGAGGTCGCTAGTAGGCATTGAGTAGGGGCTGTAATTTGCGTCGGCGAAGGTGAGATTTCGGATGCAGTTGAAATCATTTGAGTCGCACTGGGTCAGGTATTTCCCGCCAGGGTTATCAATATTTGAGTAAGTAGGATTTCGTGTATTTGTGCTGGTATTTAGTCGGCTACCTGTCTTCGGCTGGAATGCGCATTTACGTTCCGAGGCAGAACCAGAACCCGTAATTTTACAACCATATTCCCCATATCCGCACTCACTACCAGACCCCGCTTGTACGCAAATCTTCTTCGTGTAATCCGTGTCGTCAAAATACGTCAGCCACTCCTTCGGGACCTTTGCCGCAGGGTCTTTCATTAATTTCTTAATTTCATCTAAATTCCCCGATTTACGAATTAACTCGTATAAATTCTTTTGTGACGCCGATGGGCCCATATCCGCAGTCCATTCAAGGCGCCGCTTGATTTCGGACGCTGTCATTGACGCCGTATCCATACCAGGAGTCATACCATATTTCTGTTTCAAGTAATCACTGTAGCTGGTGTAAGCGTAAAATCCTTCAACACTTAAATACACCATTGCTATCACGACTATCAGCAAAATACTAATTAATACCATCCGTTGGCTAGCCATATCTACTAGTAGAAATACAGAAATTCAGGGCCCCCTCAGAAATACTGTTAGGAGTATTTGGGCGCCGCCTAGAGGCTCCGCGAACTCACCGTCTTGGCATCCGCATACATCTGGCGTAACACCGCTTCGGGGGCCTTGCTTGACTCCTTAATCATCCCCGCCTTTACCAACTCACCCCTAATAGTCTCAATAGGAAGCGTCTTTGCTGTCCGTGTAATACGCTTTACACGTGTAACATTCTTCTTAATAGCACTCACCCCTAACTGTATTTTGCGGGCCGGTTTATGAACCTTTTGCTCGCCCCCTTTTGCCCCGCCACTCGCTTCGTCGCGATGCCGCTTCTTTGTCAATAAGACCTTTACTCGGTGTGGCTTCTTACCCCCTAATAGCACTTTTGTAGTGGGCGATGAGGGAGCTGGAACAGGCTCAGCCGCGCCGCCTGATGGGACCGGGGCAACAGAAATCCTCTTAATTTCCTGTGGGGCTACAGGAGCCTGAGATGCACCCCCCTTGCTGGGCACGAGTTCTTGTGGCACAGGTGCGCCTATAGCTGCTCCGTGTTCATCTAATTTTCCTGTTACGCGGTATGCAACACGTTGCTTTTGTGTGCGCCGCTGCCGCGTCTTTTCGCCGCCACCACCCTCGCCTTCTATTACAGGACTAAATACCGTCTTCCCGCCTGTTACAGTAACACGTTTCACGTCCATATCTTACTTGTAGTGGAGATTTGACCAATTTCTGGGGCGCATAAAGGACCTGGCCTAAATTTGAATGAACGCCGCTCCGTTTGGACCAGTACCAGCTCTGAACAAACAATGAGTACCACGCCTACAGAATCAGTACCCACGCCCTCTTATCGGCACATCCTTGATGTGTTCTTTGCGCAGTCGGACGGGAAGCAGATTCTGAGCCATCAGTTGGAGTCGTTCAACCAGTTTATGGAGCACGACATCCCTGAGATTATTACAATGGTCAATCCTATTACAGTCAAGGGCTCGCCAGAGACGCCTCTTGCCGGGCCTCGTTCAGTCCTCGCATCTGCAATGGGCCTCTCTACATCTGCAGCAAATGCGCTGATTGGTGCAGAGGGTGCTCCTCCTCCAGTCCCTGCAGCGGCCCCAGTAAATCACGAATATGAAATCAGCGTGGTGTTTGAGAAGACCACGCTCCGTAAGCCGACCATCTTTGAGAACAACGGTGCCGTCCATCCGATGCTCCCCAATGACGCTCGTCTGCGCAACTTGACCTATGCCGCACCCCTAAATGTAGATGTACGTATCACCACGACATCCATTGACCACACTCGCGGGGGCGTCCGTGAGTCACGCACGCGTCTCTTCCCCAACGTCCATCTGGGGAAGATTCCCGTAATGGTCGGCTCCAAGTACTGCCTCCTAAACGACCAGACCAACATCCACCCGTCACAATTAGGAGAGTGTGAGCTGGATATGGGCGGCTACTTCATCATCCAGGGCGGCGAGCGTGTTATCATCTCGCAAGAGCGTATGAGTGAGAACCGCCCTTTCGTGTTCCGCAATGGGCGCAACACGGCCAAGGAGCAGGAGGTGGTGGAAATCAAGTGCATTGGCCCAGACAACGACCAGGTCCCTAAGAGTAACGCTGTGCGGATGGTGTATCACCCGAAGAATCCGCAGATTACGCTCTTGCGTGCAACGGTGCCTCGTGTGAAGACCGATATCCCCCTCTTCGTCCTCTTCAAGGCGCTTGGTATGACTGCAGACAAGGACGTCTGTGAGCTCATCCTGGGGCCCGCCGGCGACCCTGCGTTTGACATTGTGCTTTCCGAGTCCATTGCGGAGGCCGCCGACATTCACACGCAGGAGGCAGCACTGGCCTGGATTGCCCAGTATATGACCGCGTGGTCCGTGAAGAGCCAGCGGACGGTCAGTGCTGCGGATGTGCTCGGCGAGGAGCTGTTCCCCCAGATTGGCGGCGTGGATAAGACCTACGAAAAGGCGTGCTTCTTGGCGCATATCACTCGCAAGGTGCTGTGGTCCAGTGCAAACCGCCTGCCCGCCGACGACCGTGATGCGTACCCGAACAAGCGCGTGGATATTCCTGGCTTCCTCCTGGCAGACCTGTTCCGCAAGACATTTACGACACGAATGGTGAAGGACATTCGGGCCTCACTGGGCAAGGAGATTCACGGTGGGTCCTGGCGGGCCAACGGGAACTTTGAGGAAATCGTGAATATCAACAACATCAACAAAATCATCAAATCCACTATCCTGGACGTCAATCTCAAGTCGTCCCTAGCGACGGGCAACTTCGGCTCAATGAAGATTGGCGGGCCGGCCAAGATTGGTGTCAGTCAGGTGCTCAACCGTCTTAACTACTTGGCCGGCATTTCGCACTTGCGCCGTATCTCTACGCCAATTGAGAAGACGGGTAAGCTCATCGCCCCTCGTAAGCTCCATAACAGTCAGTGGGGTATGATTTGCCCGTGTGAGACGCCAGAAGGCCACTCGGTCGGTGTAGTGAAGAATATGTCTTCCACGGCGCTCATTACAATCTACTCCGCAGCCGGCGTAGTGACCGACTACTTTGGTCGCCTGGGGACCCTGAAGCCACTTGTAGGGACACCGGTGGAGGAGCTGCACAAGAATGTGCGTGTGTTCTTGAATGGTGCGTGGATTGGAACGCTGTCCATTGAGGACACGATGCCGACGGTGAATGCCCTGAAGAAGGCCAAGCGCTCAGGTGTTCTCCACATTCACACGGGAATTATCTGGAAGCCGCAGTACAAGGAGCTCTGGATTACGACGGAGGCTGGGCGTATTATTCGCCCACTCTACGTGGCGGATGCTCTTAGGGAGATTGCGGGGGACGCAACGGGTCGTCTGGCGACGGAGGTAAATGAGATGACGGACTGGAACCGTCTGCTCCTCTGGCAGACTCCTGGTGGGCACAACTTGATTGAGTATGTGGATGCCGGCGAGACGGAAGGTGCATATGTGGCGATGACAATGAAGGATTTGATGGCGGATGAGCGCGGCTCGCACACGCACGCCGAAATCCATCCTTCCACGGCACTCGGAACGCTGGCGAGCAACATTCCCTTCCCTGACCACAATCAGTCTCCTCGTAATGCATACCAGGCGTCAATGGGTAAGCAGGCGATGGGCATCTATGCGACGAACTACTTGAACCGCTTTGACACAATGGCGCACGTCCTGTCGTACGTGGAGAAGCCGTTTGTCAGCCCCTTTATGAGCAAGTTCTACGGGGCCCAGCAGCTGCCGACGGGCCAGAATGTGATTGTGGCGATTATGACCTACTCAGGCTACAATCAGGAGGATTCTGTGATGATGAATCGGGCCGCGCTGGACCGCGGGCGTTTCCGCAGCATCTTCTATCGTACCTATAAGGACGAGGAGCGGAAGAACCAGTCCAGTGGCGAGGAGGAGCGCTTCTGTAAGCCTGAGGCGGACTTGACGAAGCAGATGAAGAACGCCAATTACAGCAAGCTGGGCGCGGACGGGTTTGTGCCCGAGAACACCTACGTGGATTCGGATGATGTCCTGATTGGCAAGGTGGTGCCACTGCGCATTCCTACGGGCACTGTGCTGCCGGCGGGGTCCAAGCGCTTCCGTGATGTGAGCCGCACGCCGCGTAACAATGAGGTCGGCTACGTGGATAAGATTTACCGCAACCGCAACGGCGAGGGCTACTCGTTTGCGAAGATTCGTATGCGCCAGGACCGTATTCCTGAGATTGGCGATAAGGTGAGTTCGCGCCACGGCCAGAAGGGTACGATGGGTATGATTCTGAACCCTGAGGATATGCCCCAGACGGCGGGTGGTCTGACGCCCGATATCATCGTGAATCCGCACGCCATTCCTTCGCGTATGACGATTGCCCAGCTGATGGAGACGCTGCTGGGCAAGATGTGTTGCAAGGCGGGGGCGCTGGGTGACGGTACGCCGTTCAATGAGACGACGGTGGATGATATCTCACGGATTATGCGGGACGACTATGGTCTGGAGCCATATGGTAATGAGATTCTCTACAACGGCCACACGGGGCGGATGATGGAGACGGCCATCTTTGTGGGCCCGTGCTATTACCAGCGTCTGCGTCACTGCTCGGCGGATAAGATGCACAGCCGCGCTTCGGGTCCGCTGGTGATGCTGACACGCCAGCCAGCCGAGGGTCGCGCACGGGAGGGTGGTCTGCGTTTCGGCGAGATGGAACGAGACTGTGTGGCGGCCCACGGTGTGGCTGACTTCACTAAGGAGCGCCTGATGGAGTGCTCGGATGCGTTCGTATGCCACGTGTGTCGTGATTGTGGCCTACTTGCAATCTCCAATCCCACGGCGGGTGTGTGGAACTGTAAGGCGTGTGGTAATACGACGAACTTCAGTACAGTGCAGATTCCCTATGCGTCCAAACTGCTCATCCAAGAGCTGGAGACGATGTGTATCTCATCCCGTCTCCTGACGGAAGGAAAACTTGTACGAAAGCCGCTGATGCTTACTGGCAAGTAATATGTCCTATTAATCTAATAAAATATTAATGCGAAGCCCTTATTCAAGAAGGGGGTTTAGGGGGCGGAACGCCCCCTATATGCAAAAATAGCAACACCCAATAAAATCGCAGCAGTAAATCCAAGCGCACCTAATTGTCCGCCACCACAAAAACCCTCATCTTGACTTGTAGGGGCGCGCAGAGTTCCGTCCCGTTCATATATTTTTTGGTCCTGTTCCCACTCATCACGGTCCACGTATTCATCCAGAACCCACCGTGTCTGATACGGAACGCCACCCTTGAACTCCACGGACTCAGGGTCTTCCACATACGATTTCCCATCATCATTCCTAATTTTATTCATAGACGACCCCACGCGCTGAGTCACTTGTTTGCACCGCGGGTATGCCGAGCCAAACATTGCGCGCACCATCGGCCCAGGATTCAAGGCCGCCTGTGCATCTTCTATCATTCCCGAGGCCATACCTTTCATTGGGGGATATCCGAGGGCATTGAGGGCCGACGTGATTTTCTTCCCTAACATATCGCCCCGCGGAATACCTTCTATATACTCCCACATATCCGCACCATTAGAGCACTGCTGACTTGTACGGAGGAAGTAATTCACACCAATCGGATACGGCTTGACATCCATATTTTTCGTGAAATCCGTGGATGGCCCACCGAAGCCAATCATATCAGCGTACCAGGCAGCACCCTTGGCAGCGTCAATGGTGGCGCCCATTGTGCCTTCATTACGAACCCCTATTTGACTGGGAATGAGCAGCTCGTCCGTCGGGTCAAATTGTGGGCCCAAATAGCCGAGCTGTGTTGTGTCCGCTTTTGGCAATATAGATGTGCGCGTTTCGTTTCCATATTGTTCCTGTGCAGATGCCGACATACCTATTAGGCGGTGTTATAAATTTGAAGCTCGGCGTGGCGTAGTACGAAAAGCACCCCCCAATATGGACTCTCTATTCCCGAAAGTCTACAAGCCATCAGCGCCAATAGAACATACTATGCAAGAATGGTGGAACGCCTTTGATGAAGCCGGCGTTGTGCCGACGACAAAGGCTAGCCCTGCCGCTGCCGAACCAATGAGCCAGTTTGCCGGCTGTCCGTGTGGGGCCGGTCCCGAGGAGATTCTGCACGAAGACAACTCTGTGTGCCTCAAATGTGGCGAAGTGCTCGGTCGTCTTTATGACACCACGGCCGAGTACCGATTCTTCGCGAACGACGATAAGGGCGGCGACCCGTGCCGTGTAGGTGCCCCACAGGACCACCGTCTTCCGGAGGCGTCTCTTGGTACGATGATTCTGGGCGGCCGCGGCAAGAATATGTATAGAATCCGCAAGTACCACACGTGGAATGCGATGCCCTATAAGGAGCGGTCGCTGCTCCAAATCTTTGACCGCCTATCCCTAATTGCCACCAACCACGGTCTCAGCTCGTCTATCTTGGAGGACACGAAGGACATGTATGTGATGTTGCACGAGTTGTGTGACCGCCGTGGGCTGACCCGTGATGCCGTGCTGGCAAGTTGCCTCTACACGGCCCTGAAGCAGGCCCAGACGCCCCGTAAGCCGAAGGAGATTGCGGATATGTTCACGCTCAGCACGGCGACCTTTACGAAGGCCCTGAAGTTCTTCCAGGAGGTGTTCGCGCTGGCAGAGCAGAAAGGGTTGCTGAAGAAATCCACGGTGGATACTGGGTACGGCTCCACGAAGGCCGAGGATTACGTGTCCCTTCCGCTCAGTCGGCTTGCAATTCCACGGGCAAAGGCAGCGGCGATTGAGGCCGGCGCACGGGCAGTTGCAGCCTTGGCAGAGCGCGAGGGCTACAGCGTGGAGAATGTGCCGCCATCGCTCGCAGCCGGCTGTGTAGGCTTTGTGCTGTCCAATATGGAAGGTATGAATATCCCGTTGGCCGACATTGCAAAAGCTGCGGATGTTAGTGTAGCGACGCTCCAGAAGTGTCTCCGACGCCTGGATGCATATAAGGATGTACTGTTAGCGGCTGCTGGCTTTAGAAGTTAGACTTAGACCACAATAAAAAGCGCCCCTAAAAGTAATATGGGAGGCGCACAATCGTCACTAGGTGTCTCACGAGAGACCCTATTAAAATCATCACAGCCAATGCGGCTTATAGCAGACGCTGCAATGCGTGTAATGTTTGAACGCATAACACCAAAGGATTTGCTGGATCTCGGAAACCCCTCTACATGTAACAAGTACGTGCTCGTCATTAGTGGAGCATTTGACCAATATTTTCGTAGTATTGACGTAATGCCGGTTATTAAGGGCAAACCGGCAACGATTTATTTCCAGCGTGCCGATATTTTGACCGGTACCGCGACTGGAATGCCCGAGGCCTACAAGAAGATGCGCCAGGAGGTGTGTGTGCTCCTCGGGTATTTCTTCAAACGATTTTTCCAGATTTACGCCGCACTCGCCCTAAGTGTATTTGATAGTGAAAATATTCGGCAGGTGTCTAATGTATTTGGACTATTAGGCGGGCCTGGAGCAGCTGCTAAGCCTGGAAGTAGTGTGTATGGCCAGCTAGGCTTAGCCGGCAAGGTATTTGGACCTGGAGGGCCCGCTCAATATGTGCGGGGTGGCGCTGGAATATTAGAAGAGCCATATGCATTACTAAACCCGTACATTAGTGCAACACCAACGAAGCTTATATTAAAGCAAAAGTATGCAACTGTAACTGGGCCCGAACTGATTGGTTATAAGTTTGAAAAGTCCGATAACTTATATGTAATTAAATCGGAAGCGGGTTACTATATTGGATTAAAGTCACCATTTACCGCGTCTGTATTTTTTATGGTGCGTATTGCGCTTCGTAGCATTTCGGGCAGTGAAAACAAGATTATAAACTTTAGTGATGCCTACAAAGACGGCGAGCCATTGTCAATTAGAGACTATTCTGAAGTACAATTGACAATTTCACCGCGTGATGGTGTGGAAAAGTGGAAGGTAGATTTGCCCGCAAGCTTGGAAGACCGCGGCCTCACAACATCACTGCGAACAATTGCTAAGCACATTTATACAAATGGTGTGGCCGGCTCAAAACTACAACCACTTCGCGCCAGTGATGTAGAGAAAAAGGCAGAGCGTGATGTGGGCAGAGACTATTACAGGGGTGAGCGTAGGACAAATACTGGTGCATATGGATACAGTGGAGTAGAAAAGGCACCTGCGGACTTGGCAGGAATTGTGACGGCTCTGGAGAAGACAAAGCCGGTTGCACATTGTGTTGCGCGGTCCCTGCAGCTCTTACAGTTGGATGCACTCGGACCAGCGTCGGCGCGGCAAGGGCAGTCATTCATTTGTAACGTGAAATTTTTGTCGCCCGAGTCGGCGGCGGACAGTATCCCTCGGCCTGGCGAGAAGCTCACGAAGAGCCCTGGCCTGGCGTCACTGGAGACGCTTTTCCAAGTGTATGAAAATGGAAAGGTCGCACTACCTGAGCGGAGTGCGGAATATTTGAAGTTCTTACAGGCAATGGAGGGGCTATTCCAGGGGAAGTCTAGTGGGGCAAAATCACTGACTGGTATAACAAGCCAGTTAGATGGCGATGTATGTAAGGCGATTTTGCCGGCGGGTATTAAGGACCGCCAGGGGACGACGATTCCATTGGCTGGTAAGGGTCTGGAGGCAGCTAAGAAGCGCGTGAAAGAGATGTGGGGGATTCACTTGGCGCACGTGAAGGAGGTGGATAAGCTCTTTGCGGCGATGTTTAGTATTACAGGCGGAAATCAGATTGGTGTAAATCCAAAAATTGTGGCAGCGGGGCTGCCTGGTTTGGATGCACTCGCAGCAAAGGCACGCGAAATCTTGACGAACTATTATGTGGGGTGTGAGAAATCCTATCGTCAGGGTGTGGGAGAAATTGTTGGCTCTATGCCAGCCATTGCGGCCGCTGCTGCTGCGCGGCCAACAGCGGGAGTTCCTGTTGTTGGTGCCCAGCCTCGGCCGGCATTACAGCCCCCGCTAGTCCCACCACAGGCGAAATAACGACGACTTCCCTAAGAGGTTCATCGGCGCCTGGAATGTCTCCACGGGCTCGCATACAGCGGAGCGAGAAATACACAGCAGTTCCAACGCTTAGTAAGCTTCCAAGAATTGTTAATGATAGAAACACATATATCATTGAATTATCTGTGTTTGTGTCAGTCATATGGAAAGGGAGGGAGTGTGCTGAGTATGGAGCAGCACAAAAATATCAATTTTATGGACACTTACGCAACAACGCCCTACACTTTAGTGCGTCCTCTTCTTTACAGGTTTCTTATTTTGAGTTGGCACTGGGAGATAAGGCGGATGCTCTGCAAGCGATGACGGGTTCATAATATTAGAGAGTAGAATTGCAATACAAACACTGGCGGCTACAAGTAGTGGGAAGCATAGAATCATAATAACAATGTAAAACGGCGTGATCATACTAGATGTGTGTTATTGAGCGTGGGCGTGGGTACTATTAGGACGTGGTGGTGGATGTGTCAATTTTAGCCGCGGGTTCTCCAGTCCTCCCCAAATTAGACAAGTAGGAAGAGTTGCGTGGTCCCGTAATAGTTCGCTGTCCAATTATATGCGTACCAATGAAACGGCCCGTCGGCTTTCCACGGCGCTGGCAACGTCCTACCTCCCACTGCGCGGTCCATCCAAATCCAGCCGGCCCCCATTGCCCGTGCGGCAAATTCAGACAACGACCGTGCCGCCTCAAGGCGTTCAGTCGGCAAAATTTCTCCGCGTTCAATCCAGCCTGTTTGGTAAATGATCTCGCCGTCGTTTTTCGGATGGCGCTGGTAGGCCGGCGTAAATGCGGCTAGCACGGACCCTGCAAATCCACGAAATACAAATACACGGGTTTGAATAGCAGCCCAGTTAGCGGGGATATTATGTATAATACGAGGATTCCGTTCCATATAGATGGCAAGGACCTCTAATAGCTCCTGTGGCGGAATTTCGCGGACACCGAAAGTGAAATCACGCCCCTTATAGCGCCTGTACATCCAGGAACTACTGTAGAGCGATGGACCAGCGCGGCCAATGGGCGCGCCTTCTTTAAGGAAAATCGCACACGTCTGACCGAGCTCACGTGAATCTGCAAGAACGGCGTGTAGGAGTGTGTTGCCGATTCCCTGGCCGCGCTGGCGCGGGGCGACACAGAAATTACTGATAAGACGCACAGCATAATTGGTGGGAGCCGAGCCTCCACGCCGCAGTTTTCCGAGAAGTTGCGAGGAAATCACACCTTGAATGGGACCGACAATGGCCGGTGCGCGATACATCAAAAACCGGCCCCCACACGCCTCTAATTGTCTCATCTGGAGGACAGTTAGGGATGGCTTGGGGTGTTCGGAATCGGCAAAGTTGGCGGTGAGGAATTGGACAACTGCGGTGCGTTCTTTTTCACTGAGTACTACGGAGACGTTTGGAATATCGGCGGGTGTTAGTAGCTGTGCACTGGGTGGTGGCGAGAGACGTTGTGGAGGAATTTGTAGAAGTTCGGGGCGGGGGCCGAACATTTTTGAACATAGAACTTGTATGAGGGATGGTGTCGCGGAGGAGGACCAAAAGGATGGGAGCGGCGGGGTCGCCATACTTACTATTAGAGTCGTGCGTGTAATCTTAGGTATGAGTATATGGGAGTGTGGTCGTGGGTCTGTTTAAAATTGACGTGCGGTGGGGATATAATGCACGGCGAGGACAGAATGGACACTGTAAAGAAAGCCAAGCCTGCACGTTGTATGATGTGCGAGAAGAAAGTGGGATTGACGGGGTTTGCGTGCAAATGTCACGGACTCTATTGTGTGGCACATAGGATGCCAGAGGACCACGCGTGTGGTTTTGACCACAGGGCCGCGGATAGGGCGGTCTTGTCGACAGTTATGGTGGCGTGTGTGGGGGATAAGATGGGGGGTGAGCGTTTATAAAATATCAGCTGCAAGTTCCTTTGGGGGACGGCGCGTCCCCCATACCCCCTCCCTTGAATAAAAGCTTCGCATTCATACTTTTTCATAAATTACAATATTTCAGCTGCAAGTTCCTTTGCGGGCCCTCGCACTTTGTGCCTGCGACAATACTTGTAGGGCATTGTGCCTTGTTTTTGTTGGCTCCAATTAGGGTGTGTGGCAAAGCGCCAACGGGGAAGCTGAGTGGCTTCTGTCGGGTGCCGACAATTTTTCCCATTTGTATGTACGTATGCACACGTATATACAAATGAACCACCACGAACTTGGCGCTTATTTGCGCGCCAGGCACGGGAGGCGGCATCAAAGTCAATACTAAGCATACATTCACTCATGCACTAGTAATAGTATTATGAATTCTTATAATTCATCACGCGTATGTTGCGCATTTATAGCTTTTTTGATACTTTCAAAGTCATAGCCTTGTGGTATAGTTTTACCACACTGTGACACCAATATGCGTTTTATACTTTCAAACTCCCTAATTGATTCCTTTATTTCCTTATATATTTCTGTGCGTTTTTCAACAGTTGATGCGCCAAGCATATTTTTATATTGTACTTCTAGTAATTCTTTATAGTCTATTAAAAGTTTTTCATACTGATTACACTCAATGCGTTGTTTTATAGTATTTGATATACCACCACCCCGCTGTTTGCGTGTAAATGTCCGCCCACAATGCCCCTTAAAGTACAGCGCGGCAATCTGCGGGCACCAGCGTGGGTTCAGTGGCGTGGCTCGCGGCGAATAAAATGCCACCGCGTCTTTTTCACGTCGGTCACGGCGCATCCGAGCAAAGGCCTTCGGGTGGTCGGCGGCCCAACGGAACCACTCTGCGGACTCCTGTGCGGCTTTTAGGGAGATTTCGGCGCGGAAAATATGGTACTGGAAATACCAGTTCGGGGGGTACGTTTTCTCCTGGCCCTGGAACGCGAGGCCTGTGTGCTTCAGTCCGCGCAAGTCCGTTATATGCGCCTCTTCCTCCGTCTCGCGCCGCACATTCTCCTCTAATAGTTTTCCAATGGACTGGTTGTGGCGGATATCCTTGCCCTCCATTTGACCCTTAGGGGGTTCCCACGTGGCGTCGTGATACTGGGCTCCTGTGCGCTTCACTACTAGGAATTTCTTGCAGTTGTAGGGGGCATCCTGGAGATGCAAAAATACTGCTGAGCGCAAATACACTCGCCACCCTTCGGTGGGATGTTCCACGTAGGCGTAGGCTTTTACGGGGTCGTGGGGCAGATGCTCGGACCCACGACGGAGGCCTGGCTGAAATACATCGTAAATCTTCTTACTAGGCATCGCCTGATTACTAGTAGGAGAGATTTTGTGTATGCGGTGCGGGTTAAATAAACCTTAGAGTTTTGCCCTAGCAAACTCTACATTGGCTTGTAGGCGGGGCTGCATATGAGGCGGGCCGGTCTTGCGGGCGCGCTCACCAGCCTCAAACGCGACCTTATAGTGTCCCGTGTAATAGGCCAGAATGGACAGCTCATCGTCGTACGACCACTTATACACGTCACTGTCAATAAAGAGGAAACTGTCTTTGGCCTCGCGATTATCAATCGTCATTGCGAGCCCGTAGATTTTCTGGGTCATTTTGCTCTGTTTGCGGGCGGCAAACATCACATAATAGGGCGCCTCTAGACGCTCGCGGTCAATCTCAATGGCCTTCCACGCATACTCTAGCTTCTGGTCAAGGTCATCGGTGAGCTTGATAAGATTCACGTAGCTCATATAGCGTTCCTGCCAATAACCGGTGGCAAGCTCGGCGCGCTTCTTGTAGGCAACAATAGCCTCATTCTGTAAGCCGGCATCGCGGTAGCTCTGGGCCAGATAGAAACACGCACGAGGCTCATCGGGAATCCGCTGGAGTTCATCACGGAGCGCGAATGCATCACGGACGTACTTTAAGGGGTCCTGAGAGCGCGCACCTTCGCAACGGGCTTGGTGCCACGTAGCCTCGGGAAGAACTCCGTGAATCTCGGGACCTCCCTCACAGGCCGGCCACTCATGCACGGCGCCCTTATAGACCCAATTGGCCTTGGACGAAAAAATCTGGGTGCGCTGGTGACGTAGGGAACCGTGATGGATTCGTACGCGGAGTGCATTTACAGATGGCTGGAGGGTTTCCCAGAAGGCCGCGGAGGGAGGCGTACCTTCCAGAGTGTCATCGGCATCCAGGACCCACGCCCACCCCTCGGGACACATTTCACGGACGGACGCAAGGCAGGCTGAGCGGTTGTGCCCAAAATTCACCCACGGTTGGTCAACGATGCGGCCAGGAATACCAGCGGCCGTCATTGTACGTGTAATAATGTCCTTAGTTGCATCCGTAGAGCCAGTATCATGAATACAATAATGGGTGATAAAGGGGATGGCGGATTTGAGGGCGCGCTCAATAACGTGGGCCTCATTTTTCACAATCATTGCCAAACAACGTTCGGGAGTAGATGATTTCTGGATTTGGAATTTATCCTCAGATGCCGTCGGCGAAATTCCATCAAAGAGCTCAGACATAGATTTCTTTGATTGAATTTGTATTTGCAATTTAAGCACTAATCGGTGCGACCAGAATTGCCGCAACCTAGCTCATCTATACGCGCCCGCACCTTATCTAGGCGTTTGTCCTTCTCTTCATTTGATATATTAGGTATTTGAGGTATATAATTCTGTGCAGAATACAATGAAGCACATTCATTACGAGGGGAACCAACGTTGCGACTACTATTACGAGATGGTCTGGGGGCTACGCGACGACGACGAGGAGGAGGAGGACTTCTGCGATGCGACCGATGGACCGTGAACTTTCTCTTACCTGCTACTTTTGCACCGCCTTTCTGCTTACGTGTTGCTGCCATATACTATTAGGTGATTTTATAAATACCACGTGTAAAAATTTTAGAAGAACGTATATTGGAGTTTGAAATTATCAAGAGTTACATAACCGCCACCAGACACTGTCGGTATGAAATACAATTTGATAGAACTGGTATTTGTTGTGTAGTTTGTTGCATTGCTTGTAAGAAGGTCAGTGAAAAGAAGACGACGAGTAGTACCCTGTGACACAAAGTCAGTTGTTGTGAAATACGCCTGTGCAACTGTACCGCTTGTAGTATCTGGCCCATCGCCCTTAGAATAGAATGCAATTTCTGTACAAGTGTTGGATGACTGGGTTGTTACGCCAATATTACCCGCAAGCATAATTGCACGGGCAGTTGTGAATGCTCCTGATGCGGGTGTTATAGTTGCGTAATAGATTTGCTGTCCATTTGAACCAGTTGAGCCAGTTATTGTGTAATTGTCATTGTTGCTTGCAATGGAGACTGTACCAGTTGAACCAGTTGTACCTGATGTACCAGTTGTACCAGTTTGACCAGTAGGGCCAGTTTCACCAGAAGGGCCAGTCTCACCTGTGGGTCCTGTCTCGCCTGTGGGCCCAGTCTGGCCGGTAGGCCCCGTTTCACCAGTAGGCCCAGTCTCACCTGTGGGGCCTGTCTCACCAGTAGGCCCAGTTTCGCCAGTAGGACCAGTCTCGCCTGTATTACCAGTCTCTCCAGTGGGACCCGTTTCGCCAGTAGGACCCGTTTCACCAGTAGGTCCAGTCTCACCTGTGTTGCCAGTCTCACCTGTGGAGCCCGTCTCGCCTGTAGTTCCAGTCTCGCCTGTATTACCTGTGGTGCCAGTCTCTCCAGTTGTACCTGTCGTACCTGTAGTTCCTGTCTCGCCTGTAGTACCTGTCTCACCAGTAGTACCTGTAGTACCAGTTTCACCTGTAGAACCAGTTGTTCCACCAACACCAGGGCTATCAACCCAGAATAGTGCAATTGTTGCATTATCAATTGCAAATGCATTTGTGGCAACAACGAAAGACCAAACCCCTGATGCAAACACAGGAGCACTCACAATCTCCACATAATTGTAATAACTGCCGTCTGCTTGGCGAGCATTTAGGTAGATTGGATGGTTTCCGTAGGCACCCTGAATGCTGTTGAAGAAGTAAGTTGCATTTACACCATCATTGTTTGTAGGATTAAATGATATTGCACAAGTACCAGGGCCATTTACATAATTAAACTGTCCTGAACCCAATGAGTTATTGCGTGTCCAAGCATTAAAGTACTGTTCTCCAGTTGTACCCGTAGTGCCTGTAGTACCCGTTGTACCAGTAGTACCTGTAGTACCTGTAGTACCAGTCTCGCCTGTGTTACCCGTAGTACCAGTCTCGCCTGTATTACCCGTTGTACCTGTCTCGCCTGTATTACCTGTGGTACCAGTCTCACCTGTATTACCCGTTGTACCTGTCTCGCCTGTATTACCTGTGGTACCAGTCTCGCCTGTGGGCCCAGTCTCGCCTGTGGGACCAGTTTCACCAGTAGGACCAGTCTCACCAGTAGGACCAGTTTCACCAGTAGGACCAGTCTCACCAGTAGGACCAGTTTCACCTGTGGGACCAGTCTCGCCTGTATTACCAGTTTCACCTGTGGGACCAGTTTCACCTGTGGGACCAGTTTCACCTGTGAGACCAGTCTCGCCAGTAGGACCAGTCTCGCCAGTAGGACCAGTTTCACCTGTATTACCAGTTTCACCTGTGGGACCAGTTTCACCTGTAGCACCAAATTCACCCGCTAAGCTAACATTGTAAGTAGTTGATGAACCAAATGTGCCGTTAATATGTGAAATGTTACTAATTGTAATTTGTCCTGTACCACTATTGTAAGACTGAACAGACCCATAAAAGTAGTTTGTGAATGGATTTGCAACCTCTGATACAATTACATAGTTATTTGCTGTGAAAGGTAAATTTGTGTAAATAGTGAGTGTCACTGGAGGGCTATTAGGGTTGATAGTAGCGGCTGAGGATGCTCCATAATAAGCAGCACCTGTTGTACCCGTTGTACCAGTCGTACCAGTCGTACCTGTTGTACCTGGGAGACCTGGTATGCCTGTTGTACCCGTTGTACCTGTCTCGCCAGTGGGACCAGTTTCGCCTGTGTTACCTGTGGTACCAGTCTCGCCTGTATTACCTGTGGTACCAGTCTCGCCTGTGTTACCTGTGGTACCAGTCTCGCCTGTGTTACCTGTGGTACCAGTCTCGCCTGTAGGCCCAGTTTCACCTGTATTACCAGTTTCCCCAGTAGGTCCAGTCTCCCCTGTGTTACCAGTCTCACCAGTTTCCCCAGTAGGACCAGTCTCGCCCGTATTACCTGTTTCACCAGTAGGTCCAGTCTCGCCTGTATTACCAGTTTCACCAGTAGGTCCAGTTTCACCAGTAGGTCCAGTCTCGCCTGTATTACCAGTTTCACCAGTAGGACCAGTCTCGCCTGTATTACCAGTTTCACCAGTAAGACCAGTCTCACCTGTGTTACCAGTTTCACCAGTAGGTCCAGTCTCGCCTGTAGGCCCAGTCTCACCTGTAGCACCAAATTCACCTGCTAAGCTAACATTGTAAGTAGTTGATGAACCAAATGTGCCGTTAATATGTGAAATATCACCAATTGTAATCTGTCCTGTACCACTATTGTAAGACTGCACATACCCATAAAAGTAGTTTGTGAATGGATTTGCAACCTCTGACACAATTACAAAGTTGTTTGCAGTGAAAGGCAAGTTAGTGTAAATAGTGAGCGTTACAGGAGGGCTATTAGGATTGATGGTAGCGGCCGATGATGTTCCATAATAAGCAGCACCTGTTGTACCCGTTGTACCAGTTGTACCTGTCGTACCTGTTGTTCCTGGGAGACCTGGTATGCCTGTTGTACCAGTAGTACCAGTAGTACCCGTTGTACCTGTAGTACCAGTCTCACCTGTAGGACCAGTCTCACCTGTGTTACCAGTTTCCCCAGTAGGTCCAGTTTCCCCAGTAGGTCCAGTTTCACCAGTAGGTCCAGTTTCACCAGTAGGTCCAGTTTCCCCAGTAGGTCCAGTTTCACCAGTAGGTCCAGTTTCACCAGTAGGTCCAGTTTCACCAGTAGGTCCAGTTTCACCAGTAGGTCCAGTTTCACCAGTAGGTCCAGTCTCGCCTGTGTTACCAGTCTCACCTGTATTACCAGTTTCACCAGTAGGTCCAGTCTCGCCTGTGTTACCAGTCTCACCTGTGTTACCAGTCTCACCTGTGTTACCAGTCTCACCTGTGTTACCAGTCTCACCTGTATTACCAGTCTCGCCTGTAGTACCTGTGCTACCTGTGGTACCCGTTGTACCTGTAGTACCTGTTGTACCTGTTGCACCATTCATAGGATTGGCAGCAAGTGTTGTATGTACGTGTGATACAGTTCCATTGCGGAATTCAAGTGTCACATTGCGATTATTACCATCAAAGCATCCATACACTTCAATTATGAGGCGTTTTGTGAGAGATGAAAGGGTCGTAGCAGGTACATAGAGAGAGTAATTATATGCCGCCTGAAGTCCTGCAGTAATAGCAATTGCGGATACACTAGACCCTTGTGCCAAGTATGTTTTATTACTTGTCCCATCGGCATCAACATAGGCAGCACTGAAATAGTATGATACACCAGCAGTTGTTGCATTAGATGCATATAAATTCATTTCCCATGACCCGCCTATTACAACTACACTCGGTAGCGAATTTACTGGACTTATAAACGATGCCAATAATACATCATTTGTATTTGTGATATTTCCAGAAGTTATAAGTGTCTGGGTTGTAGTATTTGGAATAGCAAGAAGAGTACCAGATTGAGGAGCAGCACCACCAGAAGTATCTAAGAACCAAATGAAACCTGTGGAAATACCATCTGCTCCTGTTGCACCTGTGGTACCTGTGGTACCTGTCTCGCCTGTGGTACCCGTTTCACCCGTGGTACCTGTCTCGCCAGTAGTACCTGTTTCACCCGTGTTACCAGTTTCCCCAGTGGGCCCAGTCTCGCCTGTAGGCCCAGTCTCACCTGTGTTACCAGTTTCCCCAGTGGGCCCAGTCTCACCTGTATTACCAGTCTCACCAGTGGGTCCAGTTTCCCCAGTGGGCCCAGTCTCACCTGTATTACCAGTCTCGCCTGTGGTACCAGTCTCACCCGTGGTACCAGTCTCGCCTGTGGTACCAGTCTCGCCTGTGGTACCAGTCTCACCCGTGGTACCAGTCTCACCAGTAGTACCAGTCTCGCCCGTTGTGCCTGTTTCACCTGTTGAACCTGTTAGTCCGTTTGCACCATTAAGTACATACGAACCTGCATATACTCTACCAGGCGTATAGGTTCCATTACCATAAATTGCAGGGAAGGATGTGGTGACTAAATACTGCTGAGGGTAGGGAGGTGAAGCACCTACATAGGTAATACCAGTGACATTGTATGTACCAACAACATTTGCATTGCCTACTTCGGTTACTTGTAGGGTTGCTGTATTTCCAGCTAATAGCCAGGCACTGATTGTATCCATAAAGCCTTCGGCTGAAACACCTGAATTTGTTGTATATGCAAATGCAAACCCACTTGTATTTGCTAAGGAAGCGTTGTTTGCAGAAAAGTATCCATTGGACGTAAACCCAGGATTAGAATGAATCCACCTTAGTGAATTTGCACCATCTGCACCATTTATACCAGTCTCGCCTGTAGAACCAGTCTCACCCGTGGTACCAGTTTCACCAGTTGTACCAGTTTCACCCGTGGTACCAGTTTCACCCGTGGTACCAGTTTCACCAGTTGTACCAGTCTCGCCTGTAGGGCCAGTCTCGCCTGTAGGGCCAGTCTCACCAGTGTTACCAGTCTCACCCGTGGTACCAGTCTCACCCGTGGTACCAGTCTCACCCGTGGTACCAGTCTCGCCTGTGGTACCAGTCTCGCCCGTGGGTCCAGTCTCGCCCGTGGGGCCAGTCTCACCCGTGGGCCCTGTCTCACCAGTGTTACCAGTCTCACCAGTGTTACCAGTCTCGCCCGTGGGACCAGTCTCACCTGTGTTACCAGTCTCACCTGTAGGGCCTGTCTCGCCTGATGAACCTGTAAGACCAACTTGTCCAGCCAAACTTACATTGTATGTTGTTGATGAACCAAATGTGCCGTTAATCTGTGAAATATCTCCAATTGTTATTTGTCCTGTGCCACTATTATACGATTGTACATACCCATAAAAGTAGTTTGTGAATGGATTTGCAACCTCTGATACAAGTACATAGTTGTTTGCAGTGAAAGGCAAGTCAGTGTAAATTGTAAGAGTCACTGGAGGGCTATTAGGGTTGATGGTAGCGGCAGATGATGCACCATAATAGGCTGCGCCTGTTGTACCCGTTGTACCAGTGGTGCCTGTGGTACCTGGAAGACCTGGGATACCTGTGGTACCAGTTGTGCCTGTGGTACCTGTGGTACCTGTGGTGCCTGTTGTGCCAGTCTCACCTGTATTACCAGTTTCACCAGTCTGACCAGTTGTACCAGTCTCGCCTGTAGTCCCTGTAGTACCTGTTGAACCTGTAATACCACTTGCAAGCTGTAGTGAAGCAGAGAACCAAGTACCACTACCAGATACAGTACCAATCTGTAGAGTTTGCCCACTGGCATCACTTGTGTATGCAGTTGCATCTATGTAATCTGCAATGCCATTCATAAATACAAGCCGTGAATTTCCCATACTTAATCCTGAAGAGGTAATAGCAGCATCCTGTATAATTAATATTGTAGCTCCATTTTTGCGAATTTGTATATTATTCTGTATTCCTACCCCAGAGTGTACTGCAGTAGTCCACCACGCACCAATAGAAACACTATAATAGCCAGCAATTGTTGGAACAAAACGACGAGTTCCAGCGTTAAACCAATTCTGAGGATCAAAATCATCAACAAATTGGATAACTGTATCAGATGTTGTTGGTATAATCTGATCAGCGGCTAATATAGCTTGGCATACATAGTTACTCGGGTAATAGCCTGTGCCTGCGGGTCCAGTTGCACCTGTCTGACCAGTTTCACCTGTAGTACCAGTCTCGCCTGTAGTACCAGTCTCGCCTGTAGTACCAGTTTCACCAGTAGTACCAGTCTCACCAGTAGTACCAGTCTCACCAGTAGTTCCAGTCTCGCCAGTAGTACCAGTTTCGCCAGTAGTACCAGTCTGACCAGTAGGGCCCGTTTCACCACTAGGGCCAGTCTCACCTGTTGTGCCAGTCTCACCTGTTGTGCCTGTCACACCTGTAGTACCAGTTATGCCTGTAGTGCCTGTAGTGCCTGTAGTGCCAGTTTGGCCAGTAGGGCCTGTTGTACCAGTCTCGCCTGTGGTACCCGTCTGACCAGTGGTACCAGTATAACCTTGAGGGCCTGCAAGATAAAAACTAACATAAGAAACCTCGTTGTTAGCGAAATTTGCATCACCTACAGTATTTATTAGTCCAATTGTATAATATCCAGAACTATCTGTTACAGTAGTAAATAAATATTGTTGATACCAGCTACTGTCTGATGATTTTTCAATCTTAATATACCCCCTAGCCGTGGGACCTCCATATGCTACTAGGCTTGCAAAGAAATTAGATATGTCATTACCATAAGTAGTATTATCAATAAATATTTGCGTTGCACTACTCATTGTTGAATTATTGAGTCTGAAATATGATGCCCCAGGATCACCTGAAGTTGTTGTACTATATTTATATGTAAATCTTAGTGCTGAATCCTGTCCTGTAGTACCAGTAACACCTGTAGTACCTGTCTGACCTGTCGTTCCTGTAGTACCAGTTTGGCCTGTAGTTCCTGTAGTACCAGTCTGGCCTGTGGGTCCTGTAGTACCAGTAACACCTGTAGTACCAGTCTGGCCTGTGTTACCCGTGGTACCAGTCTCACCTGTGGTACCAGTCTCACCCGTGGTACCAGTCTCACCTGTTGTACCAGTCTCACCCGTGGTACCAGTCTCACCCGTGGTACCAGTCTCACCCGTGGTACCAGTCTCACCTGTGGTACCAGTCTCACCTGTGGTACCAGTCTCACCTGTGGTACCAGTCTCACCTGTTGTACCAGTCTCACCCGTGGTACCAGTCTCACCAGTGGTACCAGTCTCACCAGTGGTACCAGTCTCACCTGTAGTACCAGTCTCACCTGTGGTACCAGTCTCACCTGTGGTACCAGTTTCACCAGTGGTACCAGTCTCACCAGTTGAACCTGTTAGTCCGTTTGCACCATTAAGTACATACGAACCTGCATATACTCTACCAGGTGTATAACTTCCATTACCGTAAATTGCAGGGAAGGATGTAGTAACTAAATACTGCTGAGGGTAGGGAGGAGAAGCGCCCACATAGGTAATACCAGTGACATTGTATGTACCAACTACATTTGCATCGCCTACCTCTGTTACTTGTAGGGTTGCTGTATTTCCAGCCAATAGCCAAGCACTAATTGTGTCCATAAAGCCTTCAGCTGGAACACCTGAATTTGTTGTATATGCAAATGCAAACCCACTTGTATTTGCTAAGGAAGCGTTATTTGCGGAAAAGTATCCATTGGACGTAAATCCAGGATTAGAGTGAATCCATCTTAGCGAATTTGCACCATCTGTGCCATTTATACCAGTCTCGCCAGTAGAACCAGTCTCACCCGTGGTACCAGTTTCACCAGTTGTACCAGTTTCACCAGTTGTACCAGTCTCACCCGTGGTACCTGTCTCGCCAGTAGTACCTGTCTCGCCTGTAGTACCAGTCTCACCAGTAGTACCAGTCTCACCTGTGTTACCAGTCTCACCTGTATTACCAGTCTCACCTGTGTTACCAGTCTCACCTGTATTACCAGTCTCACCAGTAGGTCCAGTCTCACCAGTGTTACCAGTCTCGCCCGTGCTACCAGTCTCACCAGTAGTACCAGTCTCACCCGTTGTACCAGTCTCACCAGTAGTACCAGTCTCACCCGTTGTACCAGTTTCACCTGTGGTACCAGTCTCACCAGTAGGTCCAGTCTCACCAGTGTTACCTGTCTCGCCCGTACTACCAGTCTCACCAGTAGTACCAGTCTCACCAGTAGTACCAGTCTCACCAGTAGCACCAAATTCGCCAGCTAAACTTACATTGTAAGATGTAGAAATAGTAAATGTACCAGTTATGTGAGATAATGATGTAATATTAATACCACCTGTTAATCCATTATAACTCTGAACATAGCCATAAAAGTAATTTGTAAAAGGATTACTTTGGTCAGTTACAAGTACAAAGTTATTTCCTGTAAATGGCAAGTAAGGGAATATAGTAAGTTGAACTGGGTCTTGTGTATACGGATCAATTATAGTAGGTGATGATACACCATAATAGGCTGCACCCGTTATACCAGTTTCGCCTGTAGTACCAGTCTCACCTGTTGTACCAGTCTCACCTGTGGTACCTGTCTCACCTGTGGTACCTGTCTCTCCTGTAGAGCCAGTCTCACCTGTTGTACCAGTCTCACCCGTGTTACCAGTTTCGCCCGTGCTACCAGTTTCGCCTGTGGTACCTGTTTCACCAGTAGTACCAGTCTCACCTGTGGTACCAGTCTCACCTGTGGTACCTGTCTCTCCTGTAGGGCCAGTCTCACCTGTTGTACCAGTCTCACCCGTGTTACCAGTCTCGCCCGTGCTACCAGTCTCGCCTGTAGAACCAGTCTCGCCTGTAGTACCAGTTTCGCCCGTGCTACCAGTCTCGCCTGTGGTACCAGTCTCACCAGTTGTACCAGTCTCACCCGTGGTACCCGTCTCACCAGTCGTACCAGTCTCACCTGTAGAGCCAGTCTCTCCAGTAGCACCAGTCTCACCAGTAGCACCAGTCTCACCAACTATATTTGTTGCGATTGTTGTGACAACGTGAGATAACGTACTGTCACGCATTTCAATCTTAAAGCTGTTTGTTCCAGTAGATGACTGTGCTTTGATAACAATTTGAATACGACTATTAAGGTTTGCGAGTGTGTATATACCGACATACTGTGTGTAAATATATACAGCTTGTGTTGTTGTTATATCTGTTCCATTTGCATATGCACCAGAACCAATATTCCCTATAACTGTAGTACCATCTGCAGCAACTTCGTTAATATCAATCCAATAACGTAGTGTGCTTCCACCTGATGTTTTTTGAGCAAACATACTTACAACCCACAATCCAGGGATAACTGTAGTAGTTAAAAGGTCTCCAACTTGAGTTACATAATTTGCTATTACAGTTGCTGAGTTAGGGACGTTATTTGTTGTAATAGTTGTCTGAGAACCCGTATTTGGAAGCAATAATAAATCCGCATTTTGACTTGTAGGGGATGTTTGGGTTGCAGTTGGTCCATCTAAATAAAACACGGTTCCTGCTGAAATACCATTAATACCTGTGGTACCCGTTTGACCAGTGTTGCCTGTGGTGCCAGTCTGGCCTGTAGTACCTGTTTGGCCCGTTGGTCCAGTGGAGCCCGTTGTACCAGTCTCACCTGTTGTACCTGTCTGACCTGTAGTACCAGTCTCACCAGTAGTACCTGTAGTACCAGTTTGCCCAGTGTTACCTGTTGTACCTGTCTGACCTGTTGGTCCAGTAGAGCCAGTAGTACCTGTTGTACCAGTAGTACCAGTCTGGCCTGTTGCACCTGTTAAACCTGTAGTACCTGTCTCACCAGTGTTACCCGTAGTACCAGTTTGCCCAGTGTTACCTGTTGTACCAGTCTGACCCGTGGGTCCAGTAGAACCTGTAGTACCAGTCTGGCCTGTCGCACCAGTTAAACCTGTAGTACCAGTCTCACCTGTCGCACCCGTTAAACCTGTAGTACCAGTTTGCCCAGTGTTACCTGTAGTACCAGTCTGTCCTGTAGGTCCAGTAGAACCTGTTGTACCAGTCTCGCCAGTCTGACCTGTCGCGCCTGTTAAACCAGTAGTACCAGTCTCTCCAGTGTTACCTGTGGTACCAGTTTGCCCAGTGTTACCTGTTGTACCAGTCTGGCCCGTGGGCCCAGTCTCGCCTGTAGTACCTGTCTCGCCAGTCGCACCTGTTAAACCCGTGGTACCTGTCTCTCCAGTGTTACCTGTGGTACCAGTCTGACCAGTGTTACCAGTTGTACCAGTCTGACCTGTACTACCACTACCAGTAGAGCCAGTAGTACCTGTAGTACCAGTTACACCAGTTTCACCAGTACTACCAGTTTCACCTGTCATACCAGTTTCACCAGTGGTACCAGTCTCACCAGTAGTACCAGTCTCACCTGTGGTACCCGTTTCACCCGTGGTACCAGTCTCACCAGTAGTACCAGTCTCGCCTGTAGTGCCTGTCTCGCCTGTGGAACCAGTCTCACCAGTTAAACCTGTTATACCAGTTTCACCTGTCGTACCCGTTTCACCCGTTGTACCAGTTGTACCTGTTACACCGGTCTCACCTGTAGAGCCTGTCTCTCCAGTAGAACCGGTCTCGCCCGTCATACCAGTCTCACCTGTAGAGCCTGTAGCTCCCGTTTCTCCCGTGAAGCCCGTTTCTCCTGTAGGACCCGATTCACCAGTTGAACCAGAACCTGCAGGACCAGTAGAGCCCGTCGCACCCGTAAGGCCCGGAGGGCCTATAAGAGCATTCAAATCTCCTTGCGGGAGATTGATTGCTAAAATTTGGCCTGGCGTCAGCGACATTTTTTAACCTAATACTCGCATGGAAGAAAACCTTATATTGGGGGACGGCGCGTCCCCCATACCCCCTCTCTTGAATGAGCGCTTCGCATTAGGATTATTTATATCCCTAATATGAAACAATTATGAATTCTCAAATATACTATTAGGCTGTACTGTGTAAAGTTTGCGTACATAATACTTGAATTTCCCAGATCGTAATACGTTTTATGCGGATGATTGTGTCTCTAATGCGAAGCCTTTATTCAAGAGAGGGGGTTAAGGGGGAAGCGGTTCGCACTTATGCGAACCCCAACGCTTTCTGCGGACGGCACGTCCCCCTCTAATGTGTGAATAGTAGTGTGTATGTGTATTCAAACCCTGTTGCCACATTATCTACATACCCACGGTACTGCCACCCTGCCGTCTGTGCGGCACTCACAATTGCCGCTATTTCAGGCATAGACAACGCGTGTTTCTGTCGCCGCACAGATCCGTCCTTGAAGCGGAACGTTTCCCTAAATTCTGCCGCCGTCGCATCCGCCGCCTCGTCAAAATCAAACTCCCCCTCATAGTCAAATGCATCAAAGGCCACCTGGGATTTCAAAATACGTTTGTCAGAGTATTTCTGCAGAGAAAATACCGTCGGTGCCGCCGCTTCCAACATAGGATCAAACTTGTGTTTATTCACTACATGGACCGACACCGCTCCCCCAGGAGCGACCCAATATGCCAAATTGCGGAAGAAATTCACCTTGTCCTCCACATAATAAATGGCAAAATACATCACCGCCGCGTGCGTAAATTCCGCCTCACGTGCCACCGAAATATCCGCCACATCCCCTAACCGCAGTTCAATCGCCGCCTTCTGTGCGTCCGTTAAGGTGGTCGCGGGAATCGTCACAGACCTCACACGCCGAATCATTGCTTCGGACTTATCCACACCAACAACCGCCTGTACGCCCATCTTCGCAAAGGCCGCCGTTAAAATCCCCGTCCCACAACCGACATCCAGCACGCGCCAGTGCTGAATCGGCAACGTCGGAGTTGCTTGTTCCCACTCATTCTTCAGTAAATTCGCCTCTAATAGAGTCCGCTTCTCACCCTGTACAAGTTTGTCATACAAGTCACAATAGAAGGTATCATAGAGGGCTGCAGTGTCCAACCACTCGTATTTGGATTCATCCGCCGCCGTCCCCTGAAATCCTTCACGCGCCACGGGCCCTGCCATACGATTTTCAATAACACTCCATAAATAATTCATACAAGCAAATATCGTCAGGGCCAGTATGAACCATTGCCACACTTGGAGCCCTAACCACGTATCCGTAATTTCCATCTTAGCTACTTGGTCTGGGGCTTATGTTTTACTTTCCTCGTACCCACGCTCCTCCTACAAGTCTTTGTGCGGGCCGATGCGGCCGTAGAGCAACCGCTGGAATAATACGTGAGACGCCCACACACGTCTGCATATGGGTCATCCTTGTCCCCTTCAATGCTACAACGGATGCGCCAAAGCCACGCGACCACTGACCGACGACTTTTAGGGTCGTAGGGGGCAGCGTCCTCAGCGGCCTGCTTCCAAGCGGCGGCCCAATAGGGTGGCAGGACGGCCGGAAATACCTTCCAAAACTGTTGCCAATAGTGGAAACGGCGAGTGGGCGACAGTTTGTTCCAACGATTCTTCTCTCCGTCGCACACCCCGCGACAGGTCGGGGCGTCAGGTATGGGGGTTTCCTCCAGAGCCAGCGGATGCGTATGTGCAACGGCGTAGAGAAAATCCCACGCAGGGAACTGTGTGGGAGTGGCGGGTGTGGGCACTAGGCGGCTGTAATAGTCTTTCACGTGGGCAAATGTCGGGGCAGGGGCGACCGTCTGTCCTTGGGCTTTTAGGGTAGTACTGACGGCGGTGTGGAGATCGTAGAGCCAGCGCTCAAATGCGGGCTGCGAGCCGAGGGCGATAGGATGGGTCTCGTAGTGGGCAGTTAAGTTAGCGCGGCAGAATTTACAGGGAAGCACATAGGGGAGTAGTGTGAAAAAGTCGGCCATTGCTGTGCGCTGTTTTGTGGGATCGTAGGCGGCCCCGAGTGTATGTAGAAGTTTCCACGCAGGTGGGCCCCAGAATCTGGTGTCCATATTACATGTATTAGCGGTTTTATAGAGGTTTATCAATACTATTAGGGCTGTGCTAGGAACTGAACTTAATAGTATTTATATGTGATTAACTCCGTAGGGAGTTTAGGAGAACTGTATGCGCCAATAAACCGAATTAACTCCGTAGGGGTTTTAGGGGAGATGGAATCTCCCCTACGAGGTACCAAACCCAGGCATAGAGAGGGGAGCGAGGTAAGGGCGGACGCGGTCGTTATCCACCTCCTGGGCCTGGCACTTGACCTTCGTCTGGGGGCAAGTAGCGCGGGCACAAGGAGCACAAGGAGGGCACTTCGTGGGCTCGGGGCACTTGACCTCGGGGCAGCGAGGACGGGGGCAAGGAGGGCACTCACCCTTGGGGGCCTTGCACTTGCTGCAGTCCAGGATGACGGGCTGCTGCTTGGGGACGGACGACTTGAGGACGTAGTTGCTGAGGTCGGGAACGGGAGGGCACTCGGTCTTCAGCATGTAGTTGCTGAGTTCGGGGCACGACTTGCACGGGGGCACAGAAGACTTCAGGACATACAGACTCATATCGGGCATCTTTGCGGGAGGGCAAGGAGGGCAGATTGGACGAGAGGCGCCACATCCACACTTTGTCATAGACGCGTTGCAAGTCCCACAGACGGGTGTAGAGGAGTCGCCGGAGAAACCCTCACGGCGCATGAAGGGGCGCAGTATGTGGCCGGCCAGGAAACCGACAAGAAATATTAGCACGAGGTGTGTCGTTGTGACCTTCATTATCTAATAATTAAGGGGAGAGATTCCATACCACGCCCCTAATAGTACTATTAGGGTGGTGTTGTGCATAATAAATAGAATTAAAAGAACTCTTCTTGTAATTCTATTGTTTGACTATTAGGTATGTTGTGGGGCGCGCGTGGGCGTGCGTATTGCACCGAAGGCTTCTACGAGATAGAAAGGTATGTGGTCCCGCTAGGGACCACCAGACCCGTTTAACTCCGTAGGGGGTTTAGGGGGTTGCGCCCGTAGGGCCCAACGCGCTACGCGCGGAGATGGAATCTCCCCTACCGCCACCCCTGCCAATCGGCCGGCGGGCAGCCCACGAGGTAGCCGAACCCAGGGTCATAATTGGCCGAAACGCGGTGGCACACCATCTTTGCGTAGCCCTTGTAACTGAAGTCGGGACTTACTGTCACACCATCGGGCATACAGCCGTAGTCAGCGGGCTCCAGGCCGCGGGCCTTGATGGCGCTACAGATTTCACTACTGCGCTTCTTCCAGTCAAAGCGGGCCGCGTCCCCTGCACAGCGCTCCCCAGGCTGGCGCCCGTACTCGTCTGTAACATTTCCTGCTGAACCATCGGGTGCAACACCTGTGCCGTCACCAGCAATATTCAAGTTCAGGCCCGAATTGACCGCTGAAGAGTGCCCACGGTCCTCTGCACCGCGACTATTATAGTACGATGCCATAGCCCTCTCTTTGGCCGGTGCAGTGTAATCAATGCCGAGGTCAATGCTCCAGCTGAAGTTGTTTGCAAAGTTGTTTGTGTAATTGGAAAGGGCGTCCTCAATTTGCTTTGCTGTCTCGGGGTCGTCTGCATTTCCTCCACTTATGAGATTATTGAGCCACGATGGAAGTGTGCTCTCCTGCATAACTGTCGGTAACGAACCGGTCGCAGATGTAAGAGCCTTGAATGAATTGTCAATAGAAGACTTCATTATAATTACATCCTCAATCTTGATTTTCTTTGTGTCAATCTTATAGAGGAGGTCCGTGATATACGAATATGTCTTCTCAATCCACGCAATACGCCCCTTTGTGATATCGTCGGTAGCGCCAGTATTAATGAGTCGTGTGAGCTCGGCAAATATTTTTGTCTGGAACTCTTTTATCTCGGCGTAGGTCGCCTTGCGATCCACGGTTGCATAAGAACCCGAGAAGGAGGAAGAGGAAGATCCCATAGGACCTGCAGGGGCCGAGAAAGAGGAAGACGTTGATGAACCCGAGAAGGAGGAGGAGGAAGAACCCATAGGGCGCATAGACGCCGAAGAAGACGAGGACCCTACGAACCCTTCAGTTGTCTCCTGCTCCACTGCCCCCACGCCCGCAAAGCGCCGCCACGCTTGGCGCAAGTAGTCCAAGTTTGCTTCAATCTCGGCAATCTGGCGTCCCGTAATTGTAGGGCGGAGTCCAGGGTTGCGCTGGAGCACCATAGCCTCATTTGTGAGAACCTGCGTATCTCCTTTTAGGGTGGATAGAGGGAGCTGAATATTGGGGTCCGACTTTTCCTCCAGCTGGTCACCCTCAAAATTCAAGAATCCACGGAGGTCATCCAGCGTCTGCATTATACGAGCCTTTGTCGTAGGCTCTAGGGTCGGGTCCATTGCCGGTCGTGGGATTGTGTCTGGCATTCCACCATATGTTGCGGTCGGAAGTGACCCAGGGGGCTCACTAGCCTGCGGACAGGGGATAGGATTTGCAAACGCCTCCTCTTCCTCTGGTTCCGATGTTGGCTCAGGCTCGGCTGTGGGCTCTGTCTTCGTATATATGTGGAGTCCCACTGTCGGGAACGCCTTATATGCGAAAAAGACAGCGAATAATATTAAGAAAAAGAGAATCGCCCCTTGCATATCTAACTGTTGGAGTGCTAGAAATTGGAGAAGCTTACCATTCCCGTACCTCGTACTTTGGCCGAGTGTATTCTGCCATTGCACCTCGCCGATGTGCGAGTTTTAATTCAAGTTCTCTATTCTTGTCTTTCGTTGGTGCGTTTGATGGACTATTAGTGTGTGGCGGGGGTATAAGCGGGGCGGCTAGGGCTGCAGCTTTCTCCTGCAGCTGCGGCTGCCCCGTTGCCGCCGTCGGCACATACCGCCGAATAAACTCTACGATAGCGGTTGCTATACGAACCACAAAGGCTGTTAGCCATTGTAGTATTGCGCTAGTAAAAGACGCTATGTCATACATACTATCTTTTGCTATTGATTCTCTAATAGTCCCTAGGCCGGGTATTTATGGATTAGCGTGTTGCAGCTTGTACGCCTTTCAGAACACGTGTAGCATCAGATTGGAACTCTGATAGCAGATTTACGAAGAAGTTTGCATTCGGGTCGTATGTAAAAATAGGCGCCTTGTCTTCTTCCTCGGCGACTGGTGGTGCCGTGGATTCTACATACTGAATAACCTGGGCCTGCTTTGCCTCCTCTGTTGCCTGCTGTGCTTCTTGCTTGGCTTGTGCAAGTTTGTTCTGGACAATAGTGTAATTGTATTGTACATTTGGTTTTGTTGTAGGAGTATCAGTTGATGTGGGAGAGGGCCCCGTGTATGTAGATGTTGGGCGCTTTGCTGCTGCTGCTGCTGCTGATGAGGATGCCTGAGATGGTGTTGTATAATAGGAATTGTATGTTTGTACGGATGATTCAGGAATAGTGACAAGCTCTGTCACAGGAAGGGGGGTTGTAGGCTGGCCAGTTAGGGTGATTGGTATGTCAAGTGCAGGAGCTTGTGTGGATAAGTTGCTGCCAGACGAGCCACTACCTGTTGATATATTGGATGGAACTATGCTGATAGGGTCAGCGAGTGTAGATGTTCCTGTTGCCGCCTCTGTGATTGCAGCTTGGACAGTTGTATTTACACAGTCCGTGGCATTGTAACACGTTGTTGGTGTTGTAGCAAATGGCTCACGTCTATTGCGGAATCCACTGATGCCTGTGATTGGGTCATAGAAGTTGTGAATGTAGAGTCCGTGGCCACTTGGTGTGATGATTTTACCTGCGCTGAACGACTGGTCTGGTTTGGGTCCGAAAACGAAGACGTATGTAGGGTCAAGTGTGTAGGAATCAGGGACGCTGACCTTGATAAGCTGGCGCTGACTCTTCGTTCCACACTTTCCTGGCTGGGACGCTGCATATATGACAAGGGAGGTGTCCTGTGTGGATTTTTGGACGTAGGATGGGAAGCACCAGTTGAGACCGAATTTCGTGGCGATCATAAGATCCTCCACTGTTGCTAAGCGAACTGATGCGTTGTCGGTTCCACGGAGGGCATAGAGAATTTCCAAAATGTTGGAGAAGCGGATTGGTCTGTTGTCGGCGTAACTCACAGGGAAGAGCTGTGAAGTGAGGCGAGATATGCGCCCTGTACTAATAGTAGGAGTGGGTGAAGGCGCAGGAGCAGGGGCCGATGCAGGTTGGGCTGGAGGCCGAGACGGTTCAGAGACACCAGGGATACCAGCTGTGAAAGAGCTTGAGCTTGCGAAGGTTTGGGGTTGTTCCAGAGGGGGTAGGTAGCTTGAACTGGCGATTTGCTTGCGCTCGGATGAAGAACTGCCAAATACTGTAGTGATAAGACTACTAGATGATGCAAATGGCGCGGCAGAGGAACTTGAGGATACAAGTTGTTTCACGGCTGAGCTACTGGAAGAACCAAATATGGGGGCAGCTGAGCTGCTGGAAGATGCAAGCTGTTTCTGCATAGCAACAGCTGAGCTACTTGACGACGCAAGCTGCTTCGCTGCTGATGAACTAGAGGAGCCAAATGGAGCAGCTGAGCTGCTGGAAGATGCAAGCTGTTTCTGCGTAGCAACAGCTGAGCTACTTGAGGACGCAAGCTGGCGCGCAGCTGATGAACTTGAAGACGCAAGCTGGCGCGCAGCTGATGAACTTGAAGACGCAAGCTGGCGCGCAGCTGATGAACTTGAAGACGCAAGCTGCTGCGCCGCTGAGCTACTTGAAGATGCAAGCTGCTGCGCCGCTGAGCTACTGGAAGACCCAATTGAAGTTGGTACATCTAACGCACTATAATATCCTGGACGATTCATTATAGACCACGTTTTATAGATTATTCCATTATACGTCTGAGAAAATGAATTTGTAGCACCTGTTGAATTTATACCTCCATGCGTCGGTTTGGGCCCATATAAGAGCATCTTAATTGCAGTACTGGTCGCTGGTAAGGGTATTGATGTATTTGTGTTTAGATCACTAACTGATGCATAAAATTTAACTGTGCTACCATCCATTGCTATAAAATTTGTATAGCCTGGATCTGGAACTAATGCTTTCTTGTTTATTTCAGTATTTGCTTCAGTAACTGTTGCAATACGAGTACCAATTGGGAAATATGCTAATATAAAATCAATAAATGGCTGATAACTTTGTGAAACAATAGTAGAAGTATTTACCAAATACAATTCATTATATGATGGGTTTGATGTATTATAAATTGGACGGCGTGTAATAGGGACTGCTGAGCTACTAGAAGATGCAAGCTGCTTTTGAGTAGTAGCAACTGAGCTACTTGACGACGCAAGCTGCTGCGCAGCTGAACTTGAAGATCCAAACGGTACAGTTGGTCTGGTATTCACAAAATTTGTCAATTGTAAGCCCATTAACTTATCTAATTGGTCCAAAAATTGTTCAGGGGCATTGTCCCAACCATTATTATATACTGCCCCATCTGTATGTAATCCAAAGGATCCATAATTTATTAAGCTATCTAGACTTTTCTTATAAATATTTGACCATTCTGCATTATATTTAACAACTTCAACATGTTTATTATTTATTACTATATAAGTTTTATTATCTAGTGTTTTTAAATTGCTATTTATATAATTAATAATACCTTTAGCTGATGTACTTGTACGATCATAATTTGCAGTTTTTACTGCAATATCAAGTTGTATTCTATAATCTGCATATTGTATTTGTGGTATGTTACTGATGCTACTTGAACTACTTGAGGAAGCAAATTGTATAGCTGAAAAACTAGAAGATGCAAATTGTTTAAGAGCCGATGAACTAGAGGACCCAAATGGAGCCGCTGATGAACTGGAAGATGCAAACCTACGAGCGGATGAACTTGAAGATGCAAACCTACGAGCGGATGAACTTGAAGACCCAACGGGTATGTCATTTATACTATAAACGAATGTGGTTTCATCATATATAGCTACATTTATACCTAGAAATGCATTATTTAATGATGGATTTTTTATTTTAATAGTATTTGTTGTTGATGACAGACCTGCATTAATATTAAATTTTAAGGTGGAGTATATAGTTTGATTTAATGATGGTTTTGGACCATATAATACAAAATATACAAACTTTATTGTTTTACTATCGCCACTACCATTAATTGTTAAGTTTGTGGAATAATTTGTAATTTTATAGTCTGATAATGTATTTTTTGGAGTAGTACTATCGTAATTATAACCAGACACAGTATTTACATTATTTACAGATGGACTTGATATACCAGTAATAATAATAGGTATGCCGCTAGAGCTAGAAATTATATTTGATAAATTATTATTTGGCAATTTCATACTACTAAATTCAGCGTATGTTGGAAAGCGAGTACCAACAGGTAATTGAGAAAATATATCTGTTATTAAACCAAATAAGTTAGTAGTATTTGCAGCTGCTGCAGATAATATGTATATTTCATTGTTTGTGTATGCTGATTGTAGGCGTTCTAATACAACTGAAGCAGCTGAGCTACTTGACGACGCAAGCTGCCGCGCCGCTGAGCTACTGGACGACGCAAGCTGGCGCGCAGCTGAGCTACTGGATGATGCTATTACAGGTGCTAGTGAAGAGCTAGAAGATGCAAATGGAGCAAATGACGAACTAGAAGATGCAAACGCTTTGAAAGATGAACTAGAGGACCCTATTCCTGGTAACCCACCTGAGCTACTGGATGACGCAAGTTGGCGCGCAGCTGAACTACTTGATGACGCAAGTTGGCGCGCAGCTGAGCTACTGGACGACGCAAGTTGCTGTGCTGCAGAGCTACTTGATGACCCCATAGTAGTAGGCAATATTGTTACAAGGAACGTACTGTCAGTAGGTAGAGCACCATCTACACCAAAATCACTTCCAATATACACATAGCCCGCGTGACGCACATATTTATTTGTACCATTTATACGTAGTGATATACAGTCAGATGTAACTGCACCACATGAATTACCTGTCATTATATCATATACACCCGCCAATAATCTTGATGGTGTTAATTTAAGTTTATAATCGGCAACACTTGTATCTGAATACAAATACAATATATTTGGTGAAAGTTCAGGTTGGCGAATTTCAAAACTAACGGTATTTGCTATACCTGTTACACCTGGCACTACATTTAATGTTAATACCTTATTATCTGTAGAATTTCTTAATAACACTGCTGCAAGATTTGCTGTAGACTCATAGCTCATAAACATATTTGGAAAGTTTTGCCCTTGTAACTTCAAACTTTTGTTTATATAACGGTTGTACAATTCAACCGGCGCACTTCTAGTACCACCACCAGAAATAATAGTTGCATAGAATGTGCTAGTAGGTGCTACATTTGCATCAGTTGCCAAAGTATGTTCATATAATTGTGTATCTGTATTATATCTGATATATCTATTTGTATTAGCTATTTTAAATGATATGCAGTTTGTATTTTGTGTAGTACAACTATTTCCTTGTACAATTTCAAATGTAGTTGGGGTTGAATCAAATACGAGCTTACCTGTTGTACCATCTCTTGTTAAATATTGACTACTACCACCATCTATCCGAATAACTACTGTATTTTGTGCCCCTCCTGGTAATATTTTCAAATATGAAATACTAGCTGGATTATTTCCTACGATAGCATTCATAGTTGATGATATACCAAGAAACATAGAGAAAGTATTTCTACTACTACTATAACCAGAGCTAACAAAATATCCACTACGAGTACTTGCTTCAAGTTTAATAACAGAATTTAAATACAAATTATATAGTTCAAGTGATGAATTAGTAATAGCAGGTAATATTGTTACAATGAATGTACTGTCAACAGGTAGAGCACCATCAGCACCAAAGTCAGTTCCATAATACACATAGCCCGCGTGACGCACATATTTATTTGTACCATTTATACGTAGTGATATACAGTCAGATGTAACTGCACCACATGAATTACCTGTCATTATGTCATATACACCCGCCAATGTTCTTGTTGGTGTTAATTTAAGTTTATAATCGGCAACACTTGTATCTGAATACAAATACAATGTGTTTGATGCAAGTTCTGGCTGGCGAATTTCAAAACTAACAGTATTTGCTATACCTGTTACACCTGGTACTACATTTAATGTTAATACTTTATTACTTATAGAATTTGTCAGCAAAACTGTTGCAAGATTTATAGCAGAATCATAACTCATAAACATATTTGGAAAGTTTTGCCCTTGTAACTTCAAACTTTTGTTTATATAACGGTTGTACAATTCAACTGGCGCACTAACAGTACTGGCAACCATTGATGAACTTGACGACGCAAGTTGTTTCACTGCAGATGAACTTGACGATGCAAGCTGCTGTGCAGCTGAGCTACTTGACGACGCAAGTTGTTTCACTGCAGATGAACTTGACGACGCAACCGACGTCGGCGTCGTGTCATACATACTCCAGAAATTCGTATCCGTGTTGAAATACTCCGCAATATACTGCACTCCACCGACAGTTTTAATTCTGTCAGCAAATGCCGGCTTTTTACCATAGAGTAAAAATCCTTGCGCTGTAACACCATTTGTAATATTTTGATTCGCATCAAATGTAATCGCTGTTGATTCTTCAGTTAGGGATGTGCCATTTGCGGGTGCAATGCGCTTAAATGATTCCGTAGGACGGAAAACTGGCCAAGATGTAAAGTTCCACTTTGCAGTCTTCCCCCCTAAATCAAGTACAGATCGTAGAGCACGATTTACACCATATTCAGTTGCAACATTATTACCTGTACTTGCAACATTTGATACAGGATTTCCATTTATTGCTGCCCCATCCACGCGCCGCACAATAAAAGCCTCGTAATTTGTCGGCTCTGGGTCTCCACGATTCACTATATTCATATATGTATTATAAGGTCTAAATGTATATGTTGATGTTGCACGTTTGGCTCCCGTTGTTAATTTGGGGCCATATACAAAGAATGCAGAACGTCTAATATAATCAGTCCCACCCGCTGGATCCCTAAACATACCAGCAGTCACAGCGGGGTCCAATGGTAAATTACCACACCAACTGAATCCCTTATCTACACTAATAGTGAATGCTGATATAATTTGAGTGTCAGCGGCTGTATTTTCTGGGTCATCGTTAATAATATATCCAAATTCACAATAGTCCATACCAATTTTCTTATTTGGCGGCGGCCCCATATATTTACGAAGCTGACTAATTGTCGCCATACGGTACTTTCCAGTTGCACCAGATTCGTCCGCAATAGTAGTAATAAAATCAAGGGCTTCATTCTTTGTACGGCTAGCGCTACCTACAAATGATACAACGTAATCATTTGATAACGTACTATTACCAGTTGTATCAACTGGTATATAATTGCCTACTACAACCGAACTAAGTGCTGACATTGCCGTTCCACCCTTTTTCCAAATACGACCAGCTTTATCATAAAATTCAGCCGCAAATGTATATTTCACACCATTTAACTCAATAATACGTATATGGTCCCCATACTCAGGCTTTTTCCCAATTATTACCATTGCTTTTATATTAAGAAGTGATGTATGCGGAATTTCTGTAAATGTTGTTGTACCTGCTCCTGGAACTGGGACATTCGCAGTCATTTTAATTGGTATAAACGTTGTCCATCCGTTTGCAATATACGCGTCTCGTGTCCAGTTTCCACCAAGAGCCTTTACTAAACCAAGTGTTACATCTGTTCCCCAAGTTGCACCATATCCAGCGGCTATTGCATTAAATGTTGCATTTCTACCATCAACATTATTTTGAGGTATGGGTATATCAGTATCTGATACAGTATAGACTACATATGGTTCAACGTCATACGGTTGTCCATAATATGACCACTTATAATCATTTACAAACCCATAATGGTCTGCTGTACCTGTAGCCGGTTTAACTCCATATACATATGCAAACCCTGATACCGCCACAGTTTTATCTACAATAACACCACCATTAGAGGCTCCTGTATTAGTATATAATGCTATGCTACCCCATCTATCTGGACGTGAAGTACCATACCGTAACGCTGCAACAACAACATATTTATTCGTAACCGTTGGGTCCAGTTCAAACTCTACATTGTATATAAACCCTGCACCTATACCATCACCATTTTTAGCAACATATTCACGGACTTGTTCAAGTGTTGCAACTCTATATCCTTTACCTGCAAATTTGGTATCAATAACAGTTTGAATATCGTCTGTACGATTTTTGTCAGCACCTAATCTCACCACAAATACTTCCTTGTTATTTGTAAAATGGGACTGTGCTGGAGTTGCAGGGTCCACCATAAAACGATTAGGGGCTACTGTTGTGTTTGTGAGTAATGAAAGCTGGCGTGCAGCTGAGCTACTAGACGACGCAAGCTGCCGCACAGCAGATGAACTTGAGGATGCCACAGTAGTAGGCAATATTGTTACAAGGAATGTACTGTCAGCAGGAAACGCAGTATCCGCATTCAAGTCAGCTGCATAATACACATAGCCCGCGTGACGCACATATTTATTTCTACCATTAACACGTAGTGATATACAGTCTGATGTAATTGTACCACATGAATTACCTGTCATTATATCATATACACCCGCCAATGATCTTGATGTTGTTAATTTAAGTTTATAATCGGCAACACTTGTATCTGAATACAAATATAATGTGTTCCCTGAAAGTCCTGGCGTGGGACTAATTTCAAAACTAACAGTATTTGTTATACCTGTTACACCTGGTATTACATTTAATGTTAATACTTTATTACTTGCAGAATTTGTCAGCAAAACTGATGCAAGATTTTTAGGAGAATCATAACTCATAAACATATTTGGAAAGTTTTGCCCTTGTAACTTCACACGTTTGTTTATATAACGATTGTACAAATCAACTGGTGCTGGCGTCACCGTTGGCGTTACATTAGCAGTTGAACTAGTTGTACCACCCATTACCTTCTTACTAGCAATGTTTTTTGATTTTTAAACATACTTACCTCATATACTCACAAACATTGTAAGTATATGAAATATGGAGCTCTTTTATAGTCTAATCATTTTTCTAACTTGTTGCCACCTTAACACCCTTTACGACTCTGCTAAAGTCATATGCAAATTCACCAATTAGATTGGCAAAGAAGCCCGCCTTAGGGTCATAATATGCCGGCTCACCTGATTTAGCGGTTGTGCTGCCGCCGGGTTTTGCAACATACTGAACTGTTGTGACTCCACCTTGTTTCGCTTTGCTGCTTTCAGTGGCTGTACTTTTAGATACTAGTGCAGTCTGTGCCGTGGATTTTGCACCTGAGTCAGTAGAAGATTTCTTAGAAATTGTTGATGTGGTACCTGTAGAGGTTTTTGCAGAAGTGCTTGGTTCTGCTGTTGTTTCAGAACTGTCTTGACTTGTAGAGTAGTAGGATGAACTACTACCCTGGGCTTTCGGTGCTGTGTAGGCAGTTTGTAAAGCAGCAATTGTAGTCTGAGTTGGTATTACAACTTCTGTGGGCGGAACGGGCTGAAGTGTGGTTGTGGCTGTAACTAAGATGACGGGTGGTTGAGAAGGAGACTCTGAAATTAGGCCATCTGAGCTACTGCCGAATGGGGTTGTAGAGGAGACAGTTAGGGTAGGTAGGCTGACCTGTGTGGGGGGCTCAATTGTTGATGTGCCTGCGGTTGTCTGTTGGACGAGGGTCTGGACGGCCGGCACTGGGCAGTCGGCGACGTCGTAACACGTGCTTGATGTCGCAAAGGCTTCGTACATATTGCGGAATCCGCTTGTGCTTGTGACAGGTTCATAGAAATTCCCTATGCTGAGTTCTTCTCCCGCGGCCATAATAGTCTGCCCTTGCTCGGGCTTGGGGCCAAATACAAAGACGTACTGGGGAGGGGAATTGTCTTTGACCTGGACCTTGATCATCTGGCGACCACTGGACGCGCCACATTTCCCTGGCTGGGAGGCGGCGTAAATCTGAATTGTGGTGTCGCTTGAAGATTTCTGCACGTATGCGGGGTAACACCAGTTGAGACCGAAGCCGAGGGCCACATATACGTCTTCTAACGTTGCGAGGCGGGCATTTAGGGGTGAGAGGATGGACTGGATGTTGTTTTTTGAGATTGGGGCGCCGCTTGCATAGCTGACTGGGTAGATTTGAGATGATAGGGTTGGTATTGCTGGCATTTCCTGTAGTTCAGCTGTTAGTTGTGTATCTGAGGGTTGTTCATATACGAATGGTGTATAGGAACTTGACGAACCGCGGGGATTTATGGATGCATTATAAAGAGGTGCCATTGACAGGAAGGGGGGAGATGAACTGGACGAACCCATACCTGGTAGGCCGCCGAATAATTGGGCGGCTGAGCTACTTGACGACGCAAGCTGCTTTGCGGCTGAGCTACTTGACGATGCAAACTGCTTTGCGGCGGATGAACCAACAGCAGTAAGTGATAATTCATATGAACTCAAATATGCGTTTTCTACTACACTTGATCCTGACATTACTCTATCTCTATTTGGACCCACCCATGTAGTATATGATATACCATTATATGGTATGATGAATGAACGAACACCACCAGGAGGTGCATATAAACTGAACTCTGGTTTAGGGCCATATAACACTAAATTATATGAAGCTGCTGTTTTTGTATCTACTATAGTTGTACTTGATATTGCATTTTTGAAGTCGGTTATGTTTGCATATTGTTTATATGTACTACTCTCTTTACCTATTATATTTGTGGTTCGTGATGTTGTTAATATATTCATTGAATCTTCATATATTGTATCATTTGGTGATGCTAGGCGAGTACCAAGTGGGAAGTATGTGGCAACAAATTCAATGTAACTTGATAATGGTAATTGATTTCCTGGGCTAATCGTCACTACATACACTTCATTATAGTTCGGATTTGCTTTATTTAATATAGGTCTGCGAATAATAGGGGCCGCTGAGCTACTTGACGATGCAAACTGTTTCACAGCCGAGGAACTAGAGGATGCAAACTGTTTCACAGCCGATGAACTAGAGGACCCAAATGGAGCAGCTGAGCTACTTGAGGATGCAAACTGCCGAGCCGATGAACTAGAGGACCCAAATGGAGCAGCTGAGCTACTTGACGATGCAAACTGTTTCACAGCCGAGGAACTAGAGGACCCAAATGGAGCAGCTGAGCTACTTGAGGATGCAAACTGTTTCACAGCCGATGAACTAGAGGACCCAAATGGAGCAGCTGAGCTACTTGACGATGCAAACTGCCGAGCCAATGAACTAGAGGACCCAAATGGAGCAGCTGAGCTACTTGAGGATGCAAGCTGTTTCACAGCCGAGGAACTAGAGGAACCAATAGGGGCTGCTGAGCTACTTGAGGATGCAAGCTGTTTCACAGCCGAGGAACTAGAGGAACCAATAGGGGCTGCTGAGCTACTTGAGGATGCAAACTGTTTCACAGCCGAGGAACTAGAGGACCCAATAGGGGCTGCTGAGCTACTTGATGATGCAAGCTGTTTCACAGCCGAGGAACTAGAGGAACCAATAGGGGCTGCTGAGCTACTAGAGGACCCAAATGGACTCCATAATGAGCTACTTGAAGAGCCAATGCGAGCTGCTGAGCTACTTGAAGAACCAATACGAGCTGCAGAGCTACTAGAGGACCCAAATGGACTCCATAATGAGCTACTTGAAGAGCCAATGCGAGCTGCTGAGCTACTTGAAGAACCAATACGAGCTGCAGAGCTACTAGAGGACCCAATAGGGGCTGCCGAGCTACTTGATGAGCCAATACGAGCCGCCGAGCTACTTGAGGAGCCAATACGAGCAGCAGATGAACTTGATGATGCCACTGTTATTGGTCTGTCATTTAAACTGTAATATTGGTCATTTGGAACTGGATTACTTGTAAGGATATTTGGATATATAGTTATAATTTGTTGTGTGTTATTTATTGTAATGTTATAAGTAACTTGTGTACGCATATCACGAATCTTCGTAAATG
>JACCDX010227864.1_pt1 | contig 58285 bp, 52 predicted proteins | sample 7449681 | NCBI WGS metagenome assembly JACCDX01 (sample SAMN15323450, study PRJNA562643) | freshwater metagenome | isolation source: river surface water | place: USA:Blue River Watershed | collected 2017-08-18
TCTGCGGGATCCCGTACTTCTGGCAGATGAAGGTGGCTTGTGTCCCTTTGCCCGCGCCGGGTGCGCCCAACAAAATGAGTCTCATGGTGGAGGTTCCTGTACAAATGCGAATGGGGTTTCAAATGCGTATTGGGTTTGAGGATAGCACGCAAAGCCTAGCGCGAGGCTTACCGTGAACCCTTGGCAAACCAGGCTTGCGCTCGCGCCAAATCCTCGGGCGTGTCAACCCCGGGTAGGGGGGCCTCTGGCGTCACCCACACGGCAATGCGGTGGCCGTGCCAGAGGGCGCGTAACTGTTCGAGCGACTCCAAGCGCTCCAATGGGGCCACGCCCAGCTGGGGAAAGCGCCTGAGAAAGCCGACCCGATAGGCGTAAAGACCGATGTGCCGTAGGGGCCGCTCCGCAGGGAGTTGGTCAACCCCGTGGGCAAAGCCGTCGCGCCACCAAGCGATGGGGGCGCGACTGAAGTAGAGGGCCGTGCCGCGCACATCGGTCACCACTTTGACCACGTTGGGACTGGTGAACTCGCTCACCGCCTCGATGGGGTGGGCGAGGGTGCTGATGTCGCAATCGCTGCGCTGGTGCAACAGTTCGGCGGCTTGGCGCAAGGCCTCGGGCGGCATCAGGGGCTCATCGCCTTGCAGGTTGACGACGACGGCGTCGTCAGCCAAGCCCAACAGATCGCAAGCCTCGGCCAAGCGGTCACTGCCACTGGGGTGATCGGCGCGGGTCATAAGGGCGGTGATGCCATGCGCCGCGCAGGCCGCTTGTACGCGTGCGTCATCGGTGGCCACCGCCACTTGCTGGGCGCCGCTTTGTAAGGCCACTTGGGCCACGCGCACCACCATGGGCAGCCCGCCCAAATCGGCCAGCGGCTTATCGGGCAGCCGCGTCGAGGCCATGCGCGCGGGAATCAGAACGCTGAAATTCACTCCAGACGCTCCAGTTCCTCGTCCGTGAGGGGGCGCGCCTCCGATTCCAGCAAGATCGGGATGCCATCGCGAATCGGATAAGCCAAGCGCGCGCTGCGCGAGACCAACTCCTGTTGCGGCGCATGATGGCGCAAGGGGCCTTTGGTCACGGGGCAGACCAAGAGTTCAAGCAGTTTGTTGTCCATGGGGCAATGATAGACCGAGCCAGCGCAAGGTGTGATGTAGCTCGGCCTCCAATTCGGGCGACCAATGCACCTCCAAGCCCACAGCCCAAACGGCGGGATCGTGCTGCCAGAGTTTGACGGCGTCCTTCTCCGTGCAGAACCAGTCGGTTGGGGGGCGCTGGAGCACCGGCCAAGCGCGGGCGTGGTCTGCGAGGGCATGGGTTTGACCAATCGTCAAGCCCTGCTGGCGCAGGGCCGCGAAAAACGCCTCGGGTTGCGCAATGCCCGCCAGTGCGCCAACGTCTTGCCCCCGCCAGTGGGCGAGTGGGCGCACTTGCCCATCCGCCCGCCGGGCATGGTCGGCCAAGCGGCGCTCCACGCCATGTTCGCCCACCGGGCCCTCGGCATGGGTGCGCACGGTCACCTGCCGCACCCCTTTGGCCATCGGACGTGGCCATGGCTCGCGCAAGGGCCCGGCGGGCCACAGCCATCCGTTGCCCAAGCCCCGCACGTCAAAGACGATCCATTCCACCGCTCGGGGCAGATCGAGTCGCTGTAGCCCATCATCACTCAACACCAGTTGCACCTCGGGGTGAGCTCGTAAAAGGGCCCGCGCGGCTTCAACCCGATCGCTGCCCACCCAGACCGGTACCCCACAGCGACGGTGGATCAGCAGGGGCTCGTCGCCCACCTCATCGGCGTGGCTCGTCGGGGTCACACGGCTGAGGCCGGTGCGCGTGCGGCCGTAGCCGCGGCTGATCACGCCCACTGTCACCCCTTGGTGGCCCAGCCAATCGGCCAGGGCCATCAACAGTGGTGTTTTTCCGGTTCCGCCCGCCAGCACATTGCCCACGATCCAAACGGGCACGGGAAGCTCTGCGGGAGACCCGAGCAGGCCCAGCGCATGCAGGCTGCGTCGCAAGCGCCAAACCAGTTGGAGCAGGGCGCTCAGGGGCCACAAGCCGTACGCCAGCGGCCCGCGCCTGTCCCAGGCTTGCGTCAAGCGGGCCTGCCAGTTCTGCATCTGCAATCCCGCGCGGGTTAGTCGCGCGTGCGCGATTGGGCCGCAAAGCTCAGCTGACCTAGGCCAGTGCGGCGGGCGGCTTCCATCACCAACATGACGGATTGGTGGGAGGCTTGGGCGTCGGCACTGATGATCACCATGGGTTGCGAGACCCCGCTGGCCGCTGCGGCCAAGGCTTGGCTGAGGGTTTGCAGATCTGCTTGTGCGAGCACCTGGCGGTTGACGCTCAAGCGACCGTCGGCCGCCACGGCCACCACGATCTCTTGCGGATGCGCCTGAGCTTCGGTGGCATCGGCCTCAGGCAAGGTGAGCGCCATTTCCGTGAGCTTGCTGTAGGTGGTCGAGAGCATGAGAAAGATCAGCACCACCAAGAGCACATCGATGAAGGGGATGAGGTTGATTTCGGGCTCGGGGCTTGCGCGTCGCTGAAATTTCATGCCGCCTCCAGGTCGATCAATGGAGTTGGTTGCGCAAAAGGAGCAAATGGCGCAACAAACGCTCGCCACTGAGCTCCAGCGTCAGCACAAAGGCGTCGACGCGGGCGCGGAAGTAACGCCAGAACATGAGCGCGGGAATGGCCACGATCAACCCCATGGCCGTGTTGTAGAGCGCCACCGAGATGCCATGTGCGAGCTCCACCGGGTTGTGACTGCCGCCTTGCTGCTGAGCCCCAAAAATCTCGATCATGCCCACCACCGTCCCCAAGAGTCCGAGCAGGGGAGCCGCCGAAGCAATGGTGGCCAAAGGGGTGAGGAATTTCTCCAGCTCCTGGGTGCGCAAACGGCCACTGGCCTCCAAGCTGGCACGCAGGTCGTTTTCATTGATGTACGGCTCATCCGCCAGGGTTGCAAACCCATCGGCCAATAAGCGCCCCAAGGCGCAGTGCGCGCGCAAGGCCTCCAGGGTTTCGGGGTTGGGCAAGGCTTGGCTGGTGGCAGCCAGCGTTTCCTCCAACAAACCCTCTGGGGCAATTTGGGTTGCACGCAAGCTCCAGAGCCGCTCCAGAATCAAGGCCAAAGCCACCACGGAACACAGGAGAAGTGGCCAAATGGGCCAGCCAGCGGCTTGTATGATGCTGATCACAGTTCTTGCTCGCGAAAATCAAGAGATGGTTCCCATTATGGCTGAGTGGCTTTCCACACAAGCTGTGGATAAATTTGTGGGAAAGTTTGGGGTGGAACGCCAAAACCCCCGATTTTTCAGGCCGAAATTCAAATTGATTGTTTTTTGAGCGATATTTTTCAGTTTGTTTTCAATGACTTGCAAGATAAACCGGGCTTTTCGCCGGTTCTTTCGTAATCTTCACTTGAAGGAGCGTTTCTGTGGATGACTCGCCAGGGGCAGGACGCCAGAGGCCCCAAGCCATGCGCTCTGTATGGGAAGTTGGGGCGCTATGCCGCGCCATTGCAGACAGTTTGGCCGCACGATTCAATCCTGTCGCGGTTCAGGGCGAGATTTCGGGCTTCACACGCGCATCCAGCGGGCATTGTTATTTCCAAATCAAGGATTCACAAGGCCAATTGCGCTGTGCCATGTTTCGACGTGCCGCGCAGGGGTTGCTGACCCTGCCGCAAGAAGGCGATCGGGTCGAGGTGGAGGGGCGTTTGGCCCTTTACGAACCTCGCGGCGAGCTCCAGCTGGTGGTGGAGAGCTTGCGGCGGGCAGGTCAGGGTGCGCTGTTTGAGCAGTTTTTGCGTATGAAGGCGCAACTCGAAGCCCAGGGCTTTTTTGCCGCCGAACGGAAACGGCCTTTGGTGGCCCGACCCCGCGGCATTGGGGTCGTCACCTCGCGCAATGCCGCAGCTTGGCATGACGTGATGACCGCGCTGCAGCGACGCGTCCCGCACATCCCCGTGGTGCTCGCCAATGCCTTGGTACAAGGGGCGGAGGCACCCGCGAGCCTTTGCCGTGCCCTGAAGTCCCTGGGCCAGCGACCCGATCTCGACGTCGTTTTGCTGGTGCGTGGGGGCGGCTCGATGGAAGACCTCTGGGCCTTTAACGATGCACAACTCGCGCAGGCCATTGTGGCGAGTCCGCTTCCGGTGGTCACCGGTGTGGGACATGAAACGGATTTCACCATTGCGGATTTTTGCGCCGACCTGCGCGCACCGACGCCCACGGCAGCGGCCGAACTGTGCGCCACGCCAAGGCAGGAATCGTTGCTCGCGCTCACCCATCTTGCACGCGGTCTTGCCAGCGGCGTGCAACGCTGGCAAGACCGGGAGGCGGTTCGCCTGGACCAGCTACACGGTCAGCTCGCCCGCCCACGCCGGGGGCTGGAGGCGGCGCGATTGCGGCTACACCGCCTCGCCCAACGCCAGGCGACGGTGGTGCAGCAGATCGTCGCGGGGCAGCAGCGGGCGCTCGATCGCTTGACGTTGCGGCGCGCGCAAACCCTCACGCGCGAACCCCAGCGCGCCGACGAACAACTCGCGCGGCTCGCCCTGCGTCTGGAAGCGCAAAACCCGCATCGTGTACTCGAACGCGGCTACGCTTGGTTGGCCGATACCCAAGGCCAGCCGCTGGGTGTCGTCAGTCGTTTGCAGCCGGGTGATCCGGTGGTGGCAACCCTTGCCTCGGGCATGGTTGATCTAACCGTGCGCGGCACGCGCAAGCCCTAATCTCTACAATCGCTTCGTCATCAACAACGATCACCCCAACTGGAGGACACACAACATGGAACACGCCCTGCCCGCATTGCCCTACGCCATCGACGCCTTGCAGCCTCACTACAGCAAGGAAACGCTGGAGTTCCACCATGGCAAGCACCACAACGCGTATGTGGTCAACCTCAACAACCTGCAAAAAGGCACCGAGTTTGAGTCCATGGACTTGGAGTCCATCGTCAAAAAATCCAGCGGCGGGATCTACAACAACGCCGCCCAGATTTGGAATCACACATTTTTCTGGAATTGCATGAAGCCTCAAGGCGGCGGTGAGCCGAGCGGCGCTTTGGCCGCGGCCATTCAAGCCAAATGGGGCAGCTATGCCGCCTTCAAGGAGGCCTTCGTCAAGAGCGCCGTGGGCAACTTTGGTTCGGGCTGGACATGGCTGGTCAAGAAGGCCGACGGCACAGTCGACATCGTCAACACCGGTGCGGCTGGTACCCCGCTCACCACCGCAGACAAAGCCTTGCTCACCGTTGATGTGTGGGAGCACGCCTACTACATCGATTACCGTAACCTGCGCCAGAAATTCGTGGAAACTTTCCTCGACCACCTCGTCAATTGGTCTTTTGCTGAGAAGAATTTCGGCTGATTGAGCCCGCTGATGTGAGCCGACCGGCGCAATCCGGTCGGTTTTTTTTTATAAAATTTGCCTCCGATTTCGCATGGTGAGATAGCAATGCAAAATGGAGGGATGAGGTCAGACCTCTGCAAGCAAAATCCCTCACCATGAGCGGATGACGATGCGGGCCTTCAATCCGGCATCCGACCCAAACGATTTTTTCAGGAGAACCTTGCGCCATGAGCAACACGCAACCGACCATCATCTACACCCTCACGGACGAAGCCCCCTTGTTGGCCACGGCGTCCTTTTTGCCCATCGTTCGGGCATTCACAGGCACGGCGGGGGTGAAGGTCGAGACCAGTGATATTTCCGTGGCAGGGCGCATTCTGGGCGAGTTCTCCGACTTCCTCAAACCTGAGCAGCGCGTGCCCAACACCCTGGCAGAGCTGGGCAAGAAAACCCTTCTGCCCGATGCCAACATCATCAAGCTGCCCAACATCAGCGCCTCGGTGGCCCAATTGCTCGCGGCCATCAAGGAACTCCAAGCCAAAGGCTACGCCTTGCCGGATTACCCTGAGAACCCGAAGAACGATGCCGAAAAAGCCATCAAGGCGCGCTACGCAAAGTGCATTGGCTCGGCCGTGAACCCGGTGCTGCGCGAGGGCAATTCGGATCGCCGCGCCCCGCGGGCGGTCAAGGAATACGCACGCAAGAACCCGCACAGCATGGGCGAGTGGAGCCAAGCCTCCCGCACCCACGTCTCGCACATGCACCATGGCGATTTCTACCATGGTGAGAAATCCATGACGCTTGATCGGGCCCGCAATGTGCGCATGGAGCTCATCACCAAGAGCGGAAAAACCATTGTGCTCAAGGAGAAAGTGGCGCTGCTCGATCGCGAAGTGATCGACAGCATGTACATGAGTAAAAAGGCGCTCTTGGAGTTCTACGAGCAGCAGATTGAAGACGCGCACAAAACCGGCGTGATGTTCTCCTTGCACGTCAAGGCCACCATGATGAAGGTCTCGCACCCCATCGTCTTTGGCCATTGCGTGAAGATTTTTTACAAAGACGCGTTTGCCAAACACGGTGAGCTCTTTAAGGAACTCGGCGTGAACGTGAACAACGGCATGGTCGACCTCTACAACAAGATTGCAACTCTGCCCCAATCCAAGCAAGAAGAGATCAAGCGAGATTTGCACGCGTGCCACGAACACCGCCCTGAGTTGGCCATGGTGGATTCCGCCAAGGGCATCACCAACTTCCACTCGCCCAACGACGTGATCGTGGACGCCTCCATGCCCGCCATGATCCGCGCTGGCGGCAAGATGTACGGTGCCGATGGCCGCATGAAAGACGTCAAAGCGGTCATGCCCGAATCCACCTTTGCCCGGATTTATCAGGAGATGATCAACTTCTGCAAATGGCATGGTGCGTTCGATCCCAAGACCATGGGCACCGTGCCCAACGTGGGCCTGATGGCTCAGCAGGCCGAGGAGTACGGCTCGCATGACAAAACCTTCGAGATCAGTGAAGATGGCGTGGCCAACATCACCGACATCGACACCGGCGAAGTGTTGCTGAGCCAGACGGTGGAGGAGGGCGACATTTGGCGCATGTGCCAGTGCAAGGACGCCGCCATCCGCGACTGGGTCAAGCTCGCGGTCACGCGCGCGCGCAACTCCGGCATGCCGGTGGTGTTCTGGCTCGATGCCTACCGTCCCCACGAAGCGCAACTCATTCGCAAGGTCAAGATGTACTTGCACGAGCACGACACCAATGGGCTCGACATCCAGATCATGAGCCAGGTGCGTGCCATGCGCTACACCTTGGAGCGCGTTGTTCGCGGCATGGACACCATCAGCGCAACGGGCAACATCCTGCGCGACTACCTCACCGACCTCTTCCCCATCATGGAACTCGGTACCTCGGCCAAGATGCTCTCCATCGTGCCCCTGATGGCCGGTGGTGGGATGTACGAAACCGGCGCCGGTGGCTCCGCGCCCAAACACGTACAGCAACTGGTGGAGGAAAACCACTTGCGCTGGGATTCTTTGGGTGAATTCCTTGCCTTGGCGGTTTCGCTGGAAGATTTGGGGATCAAGAACGACAACGCGCGCGCCAAACTACTGGCCAAGACCTTGGACGCCGCCACGGGCAAGCTGCTCGATAACCGCAAGAACCCCTCACCCAAGACCGGTGAGCTCGACAACCGCGGCAGCCAGTTCTACCTCTCCCTTTACTGGGCGCAGGAGTTGGCCGCGCAAACCGAGGACAAAGAACTTGCCCAGCGGTTTGCCCCGGTGGCCAAGCAGCTCAGCGAGAACGAGAAAACCATTCTTGCCGAACTCAACGCCGTGCAGGGCAAACCTGTCGACATTGGCGGCTACTACCAGCCCGATTTCAGCAAACTCGAGCAAATCATGCGCCCGAGCAAAACCTTCAACGCCACCATCGACGCCCTCAAGGCCTGAGGTCTGGGGACTGCAGACTCTATCGGGTCAAGCAAGGTCCCCGCGCTTATTGCGCGGGGCGTGCCTCAAAAGGGGCTCCGCTCAGGCGTGAGCCCGCCTTCAAGCCTTTGCGGGCAAACCAGCCTTGGTGCATTTCCAGCACAAAGCGCACTGGCTTGGTGGAGCAGTGCGAATCGAGGCTCTGGGGCTGCATGTCGGCGAGGTTGACGATGGTCCCGTCGTCGGCCACAAAGGCGGCGGTGAGCGGCAAAAGGGTGTTTTTCATCCAAAAGCACTGGATGGAGGGGCGCTCAAAGATGAACAGCATCCCCTCATTGGGCGGCATCTCTCGCCGGTGCATGAGGCCAGTGGCGCGCTGCTCGGCCGTCTGCGCCACTTGAGCTTGAATCAAAAACATGCCCGCGCCCAGCGTCGTGCGGGGGAGATCCAATTGCGGCTGAGGCTGCCCCTGCGCCGGCATGCATCCCGCGAAAACGAGACCCATGACCGCAAGCCCATGGCGCAGGGCGGGCAAACGCCATTCGTGGACGCGTCCCAAGCCGGCCACCCATCGGCGCAGGACGGGGAGGGCGGACCCAGGAGCGGCGAAGCGTTGGCGCAGAACAACTAAAGCAGGCATAGGCGGCGGTTGGAGCTTGAAACAATCTTGCATGGGATTGTGGCCCATTTTGCCCCTCTAAAATCGGGGGCATTGATCCGCTTTGTCGCGCCCTCACGCGCTTCCCACCGCCATGTACCAGCACATTCAAGTGCCCCCAGAGGGCCAATGCATCAACCGCGATGCCCAAGGCCAACTCCAAGTGCCCGACCACCCCATCATCCCCTTCATCGAGGGGGACGGTATCGGAGTGGATGTCACTCCCGTGATGCGCCGTGTGGTTGATGCTGCGGTGGCCAAAGCTTATGGCGGACAACGACAGATTCATTGGATGGAGGTGTACGCTGGCGACAAGGCCACCGAGCGCTACGGCGCGCAGACCCCTCTGCCGAGCGAGACCTTGGACGCCATTCGCACCTATCGCGTGGCCATCAAAGGCCCGTTGACGACGCCCGTGGGCGGCGGCATTCGCTCGCTCAATGTGGCGCTGCGCCAAGAGCTCGACCTCTATGTGTGTTTGCGACCGGTGCAGTATTTCCGGGGCGTGCCTTCTCCATTGCGCGAACCTGAAAAAACCCGTATGGTGATTTTTCGGGAGAACTCGGAGGACATCTACGCCGGCATTGAGTATGCGGCCGAGAGCGTCGAAGCCCGCAAGCTCATTTCGTTTTTGCAGCAAGAACTGGGGGTCACCTCCATTCGTTTCCCAGCGACCTCTGGCATCGGCGTCAAACCCGTTTCGCGTGAGGGCACGGAACGATTGGTGCGCAAGGCCATTCAGTACGCTTTGGATCACGATTTGCCCAGCGTGACGTTGGTTCACAAAGGCAACATCATGAAGTACACCGAAGGAAGTTTTCGCGATTGGGCCTACGACTTGGCGCGGCGTGAGTTTGGCGCACGCGTGATCGACGATGGCCCCTGGTGCATGCTCAAAAATCCTCGCACAGGCCGCTCCGTATTGGTCAAGGACGTCATTGCCGACGCCTTCTTCCAACAGGTACTGATGCGCCCCGTGGAGTACAGCGTGATCGCGACCCTTAACCTCAACGGCGATTACATCTCCGACGCTGTGGTGGCCCAAGTGGGGGGCATGGGCATTGCGCCCGGCGCTAACCTCTCGGACGAGGTGGCGTTGTTCGAAGCCACGCATGGCACAGCACCCAAATACGCCGGCAAAGATTATGTAAACCCAGGTTCATCGATTCTGTCCGCTGAAATGATGCTCAGGCATATGGGCTGGCGCGAAGCCGCTGATTTGATGTTGCGAGGTATGGAAGCGGCCATCTTGAGCCGACGCGTGACCTACGACTTTGCCCGATTGATCGAAGGGGCGCAACAGGTCAGTTGCTCTGGCTTTGGGGAGGTGCTGATCGAGCACCTCTGATCGATCCGCTCATGGCAAGCCAACTCGGGGGCTTGCGATGGAAAGGGTTTAGGTTTTCATGAAAAGGGGCATGTGGTTGGCGCGAAATTGCGGGGTACGCAACCGGCCCTCACGCTCGCCTTTGGTCTCACTCGGACGTGTCGGTGTTGGGACTTCTAAAACGTGAATCTCGAGGGCGTGACGTCCTCGAGGACCGTTTTCCAGGCGATAGGACACCGTGCTTCCTTGAACGAGGGTGCGAAAGCCCAGCATCTCGATGGCGCTGTAGTGGACAAAAACATCGCTCCCCCCGTCACCGGCGTCAATAAAGCCAAAGCCCTTGCTACTGTTAAACCATTTGACTTTGCCAATTGCCATATAGACCTCCAAAAGACTTTCAAAGTACTCTATAAACGCCATCATAACGCATAAAAGACTTATAAAGTAAACATTTAGGGGTTTTCCACCTGCCCGATAGAATGCTTTCATGACGACGCCTACCCCGATCCCGTCCCTCTTGCCCCCTCCGGTGGATGGCAATGATGCGGTTGTGATCGAGCGCCGGCCGCTGCGCACCCGCCCGCCCCAGATGTTTCAGGTCGTCATGCTCAATGACGACTTCACGCCCATGGAGTTTGTGGTGGTCGTGCTACAAGAATTTTTTGGCAAAGACCGCGAGAGCGCGACCCAAATCATGCTCAAGATCCACCTCGACGGACGGGGAGTCTGTGGGGTGTATTCCCGGGACATCGCCGCGACCAAGGTCGATCAAGTGATGGAAGCGGCCAAACGCGCGGGGCATCCCCTGCAGTGCCTCTACGAACCTGTGGATTGATTTGCCAATTCCCCCTTGAAGCCAAGCCGCTCGTTTCCATATACAGTTAGTACCCAACACGTCACGCAAGCCCAAAGGATTACGCAATGATTGCTCAAGAACTCGAAGTCAGCTTGCACATGGCCTTCGTGGAAGCGCGACAGCAGCGCCACGAGTTCATTACCGTGGAGCACTTGCTCCTGGCCTTGCTCGACAACCCCAGCGCCGCCGAGGTGCTACGCGCCTGCTCCGCCAACCTGGATGATCTGCGCAAATCCCTCACGCATTTCATCAAAGACAACACCCCGCAGGTGGCCGGCGCCGATGATGTGGATACCCAACCCACGCTGGGGTTTCAGCGCGTGATCCAGCGCGCCATCATGCATGTTCAGTCCACCGGCAACGGTAAAAAAGAGGTGACGGGCGCAAATGTGCTGGTGGCCATCTTTGGCGAGAAAGATTCACATGCGGTGTACTACCTGCACCAGCAGGGTGTGACCCGCCTCGATGTGGTGAATTACATTGCCCACGGCATCAAAAAGTCCGACAGCCCTGAGCCCAGCCGCAACCCGGAAATGCCGGCACAGGAAAACGAGGAAACCCCCACCGAGAAGAGCGACGCCAAGGCCTCCCCGCTGGAGCAATTCACGCTCAACCTCAACCAGGCCGCGCGCGATGGAAAAATCGACCCGCTCATCGGGCGCGAGTACGAAGTCGAGCGCACCATCCAAATTCTTTGCCGTCGTCGCAAAAACAACCCGCTGCTCGTGGGCGAAGCTGGCGTGGGCAAGACCGCCATTGCGGAAGGCTTGGCTTGGCGCATCACGCAGAATGATGTGCCCGAAATTCTGGCCGAAGCGGTGGTTTATTCGCTGGATATGGGTGCTTTGCTTGCGGGTACGAAGTACCGAGGTGATTTCGAGCAGCGCCTCAAGGCTGTGCTCAAGTCGCTCCAGGGTAAACCCAATGCGATTTTGTTCATCGATGAAATTCATACCCTCATTGGTGCAGGCGCGGCCTCGGGCGGAACCCTAGATGCCTCCAACTTGCTCAAGCCCGCACTCTCGAGCGGTCAGCTCAAGTGCATTGGCGCGACCACCTTCACCGAGTACCGCGGTATCTTTGAAAAGGACGCTGCGCTCTCGCGTCGCTTCCAAAAGATCGATGTGGTTGAGCCTTCGGTTGAGCAAACCGTGGACATTCTCAAAGGACTGAAGTCGCGCTTTGAGGAGCATCACAGCGTGAAGTACGCGCAAGCGGCTTTGTTGGCCGCGGCCGAACTGAGTGCCAAGTTCATCACCGATCGCCACCTGCCCGACAAGGCCATTGACGTGATTGACGAGGCCGGCGCTGCCCAGCGCATTCTCGCGCCCTCCAAGCGCAAGAAAACCATTGGCAAGGGTGAGATTGAGGAAATCGTGGCCAAAATTGCCCGCATTCCCCCCGCCAATGTTTCCAGTGATGATCGCAGCAAGCTCCAAACCCTGGAGCGCGACCTCAAGAGCGTGGTTTTTGGTCAAGACAAGGCGCTCGAAGTGCTCGCAGCGGCGGTCAAGATGGCTCGCTCCGGCCTCGGCAAGGGTGACAAGCCCATCGGCTCCTTCCTCTTTAGCGGCCCCACTGGGGTGGGCAAAACCGAAGCGGCCAAGCAGCTCGCTTACATCATGGGCATTGAGCTCATCCGCTTTGACATGTCCGAGTACATGGAGCGCCATGCGGTGAGCCGCTTGATTGGCGCACCTCCCGGCTATGTCGGCTTTGACCAAGGGGGCTTGTTGACCGAAGCAGTCACCAAAAAGCCGCACTGTGTGCTCTTGCTCGATGAAATCGAAAAAGCGCACCCCGATATCTTCAACGTGCTCTTGCAGGTCATGGACCATGGCACGCTCACGGACAACAACGGGCGCAAGGCCGATTTCCGCAATGTGATCATCATCATGACCACCAACGCGGGAGCCGAGACCATGAACAAGGCTACGATTGGCTTTACCAACCCGCGCCAGGCGGGTGATGAGATGGCCGATATCAAACGCCTCTTCACGCCCGAGTTCCGCAACCGTCTCGACGCCATCGTGAGCTTTAAACCGCTCGATGAGCAAATCATCCTGCGTGTGGTTGACAAGTTCTTGCTGCAACTCGAGACCCAATTGGCCGAGAAACGTGTGGAGGTGAGCTTCAGCGACAACCTGCGCAAGTTCCTTGCCAAGAAGGGCTTTGACCCGCTCATGGGCGCGCGACCGATGCAACGCCTCATCCAAGACACCATCCGCAAGGCTTTGGCGGACGAGTTGCTCTTTGGCCGCTTGACGGAGGGGGGGCGTTTGGGCGTGGATTTGGACGAAAAAGACGAGGTCTTGCTGGACATCCAGCCTCTGCCCAAAAAGGACAAGTCCCGGGTGGAGCCCAACTCTTCGGAAGAAGCTGCCACCAGCTGAGGCCTGCACTAAAATCCTTGCAATCAACGTTGCAAGGAAGTATTGTGGCTGGACACAGCAAATGGGCCAATATTCAGCACCGCAAAGGTCGTCAAGACGAAAAGCGGGGGCGAATCTGGACCCGCATCACCCGTGAAATCATTGTGGCGGCCCGCGCGGGCGGCGGTGACCTCACCGCCAACGCCCGTTTGCGCTTGGCGGTGGACAAAGCCAAGGCGGCCAATATGCCCGCCGACAACATCAAACGCAACATCGACAAAGCCACGGGCAACCTCGAAGGCGTCCAGTACGAAGAAATTCGCTACGAGGGCTATGGCATTGGGGGCGCAGCGGTCATTGTCGATACCATGACCGACAACAAAGTGCGCACCGTGGCCGAAGTTCGCCATGCCTTTAGCAAGCATGGGGGCAACTTGGGCACTGAAGGCTCGGTGTCCTTTCAGTTCAAGCACTGTGGCCAGCTGATTTTTGCCCCGGGCACTTCGGAAGATCAGGTGATGGAAATCGCCCTCGAAGCCGGTGCCGACGATGTGGTCACGGACGAGGAGGGCGCGATCGAAGTGCTGACCGCCCCGGGCGATTTCGAGGCCGTGAAAAACGCCTTGGAAGCTGCCGGACTGCGCGCGGAGGTGGCGGAAGTCACCATGCGCGCTGAAAACACCATTTCTTTGGGTGGCGACGACGCCACGCGCATGCAAAAACTCCTGGATGTACTCGAAGACCTCGACGACGTGCAAGAGGTCTACCACAACGCCGAATTATGAATATTCTGGTCATTGGTTCGGGTGGGCGCGAGCATGCCTTGGCCTGGAAGCTGGCCCAATCCCCCAAGGTGCAGCGCGTGTATGTGGCCCCGGGCAACGGGGGCACGGCGCGTGACAAACGGCTCACAAATGTTCCGATCACCGATATCCACGCGCTATGCGCTTGGGCGCAGCAAGAGCGCATTGGCCTGACGGTGGTCGGGCCGGAGGCGCCGCTGGCGGCGGGGGTGGTCGATGTCTTTCGCGCCCAGGGTCTGCGCATCTTTGGGCCGACCCGCGCGGCCGCCCAACTCGAGAGCTCCAAAGCCTTTAGTAAGGCGTTCATGAAGCGCCACGGCATTCCCACGGCCGCATACGAAACCTTCTCCGACCCCCAAGCCGCCCACGATTACGTGCGGGCCCAGGGAGCCCCGATCGTGATCAAAGCCGATGGCCTCGCTGCGGGCAAAGGCGTGGTGGTGGCCATGACGCTGGCCGAGGCCCATGAGGCCATCGATTTCATGTTGCTCGACAACTCACTGGGGGTGACCCACAACGCGGGTGGCGCGCGAGTGGTGATCGAAGACTTTTTGCAGGGCGAAGAGGCGAGCTTTATCGTGATGTGCGATGGGGGGCGTGTGTTGCCCCTGGCCACGAGTCAGGATCACAAGCGTTTGCGCGATGGGGATCAAGGTCCCAACACCGGTGGCATGGGGGCTTACTCCCCGGCACCCGTGGTCACGCCCCAAGTGCATGCGCGTGCCATGCGCGAGATCATCATGCCCACGCTGCGGGGCATGGCCAGCGATGGCATTCCCTACAGTGGGTTTTTGTACGCCGGCCTCATGATCGATGCCCAAGGGCAGCCCCGCACCTTGGAGTTCAATTGCCGCATGGGCGATCCGGAAACCCAACCCATCCTCATGCGCTTAAAGAGCGATTTGGTCGATGTGCTTTGGGCCGCCACCGAAACCGAGGCCGGCCCTCGGTTAGATGAGGTCGAGCTTGAATGGGATCGTCGCAGCGCGGTGGGGGTGGTCATGGCGGCGCACGGTTACCCGCTGGCGCCGCGCAAGGGCGACCCGATCCATGGTTTGCCCCCCGATCAGACCGACACCATGGTCTTTCATGCCGGTACGGAGTGGCGTGAGGGTGAGGTGTTCACCAGCGGTGGGCGCGTGCTTTGCGTCACAGCGCTGGGCGGAACCCTGCACCTGGCGCAACAATTGGCTTATCAAACCCTTTCGACAATCGCATTCGATGGTCAACAATACCGACGAGACATCGGCCACCGCGCCTTGCGTGGCTGAACGCCATTCTCCCCACGCCCTGCAATTCAAGGGGGCGCGGTGGGCCCAAACGCTCATGCGCTGGCTGGGCTGGAGCGTCCATTTCGAAGGCCTCCCTAGCGCGCAAGGGGTGATCGTGGGGTACCCCCACACCAGCAATTGGGATTTCCCCATCGCCATGTTGGCCAAGGCGAGCATGGGCATTCCCGTCAACTTTCTCGCCAAAGACAGCCTTTTTCGCATCCCGTTGTTTGGCCGCTGGTTGCGCGCCTTGGGCGGCGTGGCGGTGGACCGCAGTGGCTCTCTGGGGGTGGTCGGCAGCATGGTCGAGACGGTGCGCGCGCACCAAGCCCATGAGCGCTTCTTCTGGCTGGGTATTTCCCCCGAAGGCACCCGACGCCACACGGACGGCTGGCGCAGCGGCTTTTACCAACTGGCCTTGCAGGCCAAGGTTCCGGTGGGTTTGGCCCATATCGATTGGGGGCGCAAACGCATTGCGCTGACCGAATTCATTGATTTGAGTGGCGACCCAAAGGTCGACTATGCTTACTTTGCGCGTGCCTACGCCCAGAGCCGTGGTTATCACGCGCAGCAGGCCGCACCCATCCAACCCTTGTCAACAACGCCACCGACTTCCCCGACGTCGGCAATGTCGGCAACGCCCACCGCCACCCCGGCAATGCAGGAGAATTCACGCCATGGCTGATTTTGTTACCCAAGTTCGAAGCTACTTGACGGGGTTGCAAACCCGCATCATCGACCGCGTGCACGCGATCGATGGAGGACAGGTGGATTTTGTCAATGATGCGTGGGAAAAAGGCCCCCAAGAAATGCTGCAAGGCCAGGGGCTCACGCGCATCATGGAACAAGGCGCCGTGTTTGAGCGGGCAGGTTGTGGCTTCTCCCATGTCAAAGGTCCCAAGCTTCCCCCTTCGGCCACCCAGCACCGCCCCGAACTCGCTGGCGCACCATTTGAGGCCATGGGCGTCTCGCTGGTTTTTCACCCGCGAAACCCCTATGTGCCCACGGTGCACATGAATGTGCGCATGATCGCGGCCACGCCAGCCTCGGGCGAGACCGTGGCTTGGTTTGGCGGTGGCATGGATCTCACGCCTTACTACGGTTTTGAGGAAGATGCGGTCCACTTTCACCGCACCTGCAAAGAGGCCCTGGACCCGCATGGGGAGGCTTTCTACCCGCGCTTTAAAAAGTGGTGCGACGAGTATTTCTGCCTCAAGCACCGGGGCGAGCAACGCGGGGTGGGCGGCGTGTTCTTCGATGACTTTGCCGAACTCGGTCTCGAGGGCAGCTTTGCCATGCTTCAGAGCGTGGGCGACGCCTTCCTTCAGGCGTATGAACCCATCGTGCAGCGCCGCCAAAACACCCCCTATGGAGAACGCGAGCGGGCGCACCAACTCTACCGCCGGGGGCGTTATGTGGAATTCAACCTGGTGTGGGATCGGGGAACCCACTTTGGCTTGCAATCGGGCGGGCGTACAGAATCGATCTTGCTCTCCATGCCGCCCTTGGTCACGTGGTCGTACCAGCGTCAGGTCGAGCCGGGCTCGGCGGAAGACCGCCTCATGAAGGAGTTTCTGGTGCCCCGGGATTGGCTTGCCTGATGCGCTTGGGGCTTTTTGGCGGGGCTTTTGACCCCCCGCACCTCGCCCACCACCGCATTGCGCAGGCGGCTATCGACACGTACGCGCTGGACCGACTCTACATCGTGCCTACGGGCGATGCTTGGCACAAATCGCGCAGCCTCAGCCCAGGCCAGCACCGCTTGGCCATGGCGCGCTTGGCCTTTGCCGATTTGCCTCAGGCCTGGATCGAGCCGATGGAGGTCGAGCGTGTGGGGCCCAGCTACACCATCGACACCTTGCGCGCCCTCCAAGCTCGCCACCCGCAAGCCACCTGGTACCTGTTCATTGGGGGGGATCAAGCGCGCGCCTTTGGCTCTTGGCGCGATGCCGCGCAGCTGGCGCAAATGGCGCAACTCGTGGTCGCGCAGCGCCCGCAACCGGGGGAGGAACTCTCGTGCCACAATCTACCCGTGACGGTTCAAACCTTGCCCACCCCGGTATTGCCTGTGAGCGCCACCGAACTGCGGGCGCACTTGGCCCGTCAGATGTCCACGCAAAACTGGCTCTCATCTGACGTGCTGCAATACATTCACCAACATCATCTCTATCCATCTCATGACTGACGCGCAAGCCGCCAAGAATATTCAAAAACTTCAGCGCACCATTGTGGATGCACTCGAAGACGTGAAGGCCCAAGATTTGTGCGTCTTTGACACCGAGCACCTCTCCTCGCTGTTTGAGCGCGTGATCATCGCTTCGGGCAGTTCCAATCGCCAGACCAAGGCGCTCTCGGCCAGCGTGCGTGACAAAGTGCGCGAAGCGGGTTTTCCCAAGCCGCGCATCGAGGGTGAAGAAAACGGTGAATGGATCATCGTGGACTGCGGCCCCGCCGTGGTTCACATCATGCAACCCGCCATTCGCCAGTATTACCACCTCGAAGAAATCTGGGGTGAAAAGCCGGTTCGCCTCAAGGGGCCCGCAGGCAAAGCGGCTGCGCGTGCCAAGACCGCTGCCGAGCCCAAACCGGCCACGGCTGCGAAAAAGGTGAGCCCGGCTGCGGGTGCGAAGACGGCCAGCACGAAAGCCCCCGCCGGCAAAACCGCTCGCGCCAAGAGCGGCGGCGCTTCTGCCGGCACAACCCAAGCGGCGGGCGTGAAGTCCACCGCCAGAGGTCCGGCCAAGGCGAGCGCCAAAACCACGGCCAAAGCTCCCGCCAAGACGGCGACCAAGACGGCGACCAAGACGGCGCGCTCCACAACTGCCCCCGCAGCCACCCCGAAGCCGACTCGCAGCAAGGCGTCGCCTTCCTCGTCCACCGCAGGCCGCAGGGTTCGTTCAGGTTCATGAAGTGGTCGGTCGTCGCGGTGGGCCAACGCGTGCCCGACTGGGCCCAGCAGGCCTGGGACGATTACGCCAAACGCTTCCCCCCCGACTGGCGGCTTGAACTCAAAACCATCAAGACCGAACCGCGCGGCAGCAAATCCGTGGCCAGCCTCCTGAGCGCGGAGCGCGAGCGCATCGAGGCGGCCATCGCGCGCGGTAGTCGGGTGGTGGTGCTCGACGAGCGGGGGGTGAGTTTGCGCACACAGGCCTTGGCCGAGCGCTTACGCGCCTGGCAACTGGCCTCCGAACCGGTGGCTCTGGTGATTGGAGGGCCAGATGGCCTAGAGCCCACCTGGCGCGATCAAGCCCACGAGCGCATTCGCCTCTCCGATCTCACCTTGCCCCATGCCATGGTGCGTGTGTTGTTGATTGAGCAGCTCTATCGGGCGTGGTCGATTTTGAACGGTCACCCCTATCATCGGGAGTGATCCATGGCGCGACCGTCCTTCGTTTACTTGGCCTCGCAAAGCCCTCGCCGTCAGCAATTGCTCCAACAAATGGGGGTGTCCTACGAGTTGCTGCTACCGCAGGCCGAAGAGGATGCCGAAGCGCTGGAGGAGGTGCTCCCCAACGAGCCGCCCGCACGTTATGTGCGGCGGGTCACCCAAAACAAGCTGGAGGCGGCTTTGCTTCGCTTGCAGCGGCTGCGCAAGCCCATCGCCCCCATACTGTGCGCCGACACCACGGTGGCCCTTGGGCGCCAGATTCTCGGCAAACCCCACGATGCTGGCGAGGCACGCGCCATGTTGCGCGCGCTCAGTGGGCAGGAACATCGCGTGCTCACGGCGGTGGCGTTGGCCACCCCGCGCCAGCAACGCTTGGTCGTGCAAACCTCATGGGTTCGCTTCGCGCCTTGGTCGGCCGCGCAAATCCAGCAGTACGTACGTTCGGGTGAGCCAATGGGCAAGGCCGGTGCCTACGCCATCCAGGGATGGGCCTCCACCCAAGTGGCCGCCATGCGCGGGAGTTACTCCGGCATCATGGGTTTGCCCCTGCATGAAACCGCGCAATTGTTGCGAGAATTCGGCATTCCCGTTTAAGGCGATCATGCAACAAGACATCCTCATCAACTGGTCCCCCCAAGAGACGCGGGTCGCTGTGATCGAGAACGGCGCCTTGCAGGAATTGCACTTGGAGCGCTCCCTGGAGCGTGGCCTGGTGGGCAATATTTACTTGGGCAAGGTCTCCCGCGTGTTGCCCGGCATGCAGTCGGCTTTCATCGACATTGGCCTTGAGCGCGCCGCTTTCTTGCATGTGGCAGATTTACTCAGCAGCATGGCCGCTAAGCACGCCGACTCTCCCGACTCAGCCCCCCCAGCCTTGCCCATCGAGAAACAAATTTTTGAAGGCCAATCCCTTTTGGTGCAGGTGATCAAAGACCCCATTGGCACCAAGGGGGCGCGACTGTCCACCCAGATTAGCATTGCAGGGCGACTGCTCGTGTTTTTGCCGCAGGACGATCACATCGGCGTTTCGCAAAAAATCCCCCTGGAGCAGCGTGAGGCCTTGCGCCAGCGCTTGCAAAACCTCGTGGCCGGGGAGGGCGGGGGATTCATCCTGCGCACCAACGGCGAAGATGCCAGCGACGCGGAGTTGCAAGAAGACATAACTTACTTGCGCAAGACGTGGTCGCGCATTCGGGAGGCGGCGAGCCGCGAGCCGCCAAAATCCTTGCTCCACCAAGACTTGAGCCTCTTGCAACGGGTGTTGCGCGACTTGGTTTCGGAGTCCACACAGTCGATTCGCATCGATTCCAAAGAACAATTCCAATGGTTGCAGGCGTTTGGGGCTGAGTTCATGCCTGCGGCTGCGGCGCGGCTCTCGCACTATCGGGGCGAGCGGCCGATCTTTGACCTCTACAACATCGACGATGAAGTGGCCCGCGCCTTGGGCAAGCGGGTCGAGTTGAAGTCGGGTGGGTATTTGATCATTGATCAAACGGAGGCGCTCACCACGATTGATGTGAACACGGGTGCGTTCGTGGGCGCTCGCAACTTTGAAGACACCATTTTCAAAACCAACCTCGAGGCCGCGGGGGTGATTGCCCGCCAACTGCGCTTGCGCAATCTCGGGGGCATCATCGTGGCCGACTTTATTGACATGGTGCGCGAAGACCACCGCGAAGCGGTATTGGCCGAGTTTCGCAAGCACTTGGGGCGCGATCGGGTGAAGACCATGGTCAGTGGCTTCTCCCCGCTGGGGCTCTTGGAGATGACGCGCAAACGCACCCGCGAGTCGCTTGCCCAAATGCTCTGTGAGCCCTGTCCCACCTGCAGTGGTCGGGGCATGGTCAAAACCGCTCGCACCGTGGCCTATGACATCTTGCGCGAAATCTTGCGTGAGGCGCGCCAGTTCAACCCGCGCGAGTTTCGGGTGGTCGCAGCCCCTGAAGTCATTGAGATCCTGCTCGATGAGGAAAGCCAGCATTTGGCGGGCTTGAGTGACTTTATCCGCAAGCCCATTTCCCTCATGGCCGAGAGCGCCATGGGCCAGGAGCAATACGACATTGTGCTGCTCTGAGGGGCGCCGGCGCAGGCTCTACAATACCTTCCAAAGCATTTCGGGGGGCTTTGGCAACCTTTTCATCATGAAAAAAGTATTTCTAAAGCTTTGGCACGTGTTCGGCTCTGTGGGTCTGGGGCTATTGGCTCTGCAAAGTCAGGCGCAAGTGCGAGTGGAAGTCTCGGGGGTGGGCATGACCCAAATTCCGATTGCCATTCAACCCCTGCGTGGCGAAGAGGCCGCCCCTCAAAAAATCGCCGCGATCGTGCAGGCTGATCTTGAACGCAGCGGTCAGTTCCGGGCCTTGCGCGTGGGATCCGGACACGATGAGAACGAACGGCCTGATCTGGGCGTGCTCAAACAAGCCGGTGCCGATGCCTTGTTGGCCGGCAGTGTGCAAAAGCTCACCGATGGTCGATTTGAAGTCCGTATTCGGGTTTGGGACACCGTCAAGGGGCAAGACCTCGGCGCACAGGCCTACACCGTGGTGGCGGCGGATTTGCGCATGGCTGCACACCGCGCGGCCGATTTTGTGTACGAAAAAATCACCGGCGAGCGCGGCGTGTTCTCCACCCGCATCGCGTATGTCACCAAAAACAAAGCCAATTTCCAGTTGTGGGTGGCCGACGCCGATGGCGAGAACGCCCAACCTGCGCTCACCAGCTCCGAGCCCATCATTTCACCGAGTTGGTCGCCCAACGGCCAACAGCTCGCTTATGTGTCCTTTGAAGGCCGCAAGCCGCGCGTTTATGTGCACGAAGTGGCCAGCGGCAAACGTCGTTTGCTCGCCGATTTCCGTGGCTCTAACAGCGCGCCCGCTTGGTCGCCCGATGGCCGCCAGTTGGTCGTGACTTTGAGCCGCGATGGAGGCTCCCAGTTGTTTGCCATTCCGGCGCAGGGTGGCGAGCCGCGCCGCCTCGTTCAATCTTCGGCCATCGACACCGAACCGGTCTTTACGCCCGATGGCGCGTCGGTGTTTTTTGTCAGTGATCGTGGCGGTGCGCCGCAAATCTATCGCACCCCTGCACAGGGCGGACCTGTTAACCGGGTGAGCACGCAAGGCGGCTACAACATTTCACCCGCCATCAGCCCGGATGGCCGCTTGATGGCCTACATCTCGCGTGTGGGCGGTGGCTATCGTCTGCACCTCATGGATCTGGCCACGGGTCAAGTTAACGCTTTGGGTGATACCGCACACGACGAGCGCCCGAGTTTTGCGCCCAATGGCAAGCTGATCATTTATGCCACCCAGCTCAATGGGCGGGAGTCGCTGATGGTCACCACCTTGGACGGTCGCGTGCGCACCCGCCTCGCCGGTGTGCCGGGCGACATTCGCGAGCCCCAGTGGTCGCCCTACCATCGCGCGCCTTGACCTTAAAATTTACCTCGAACTCAGGAAACCACAACATGTTCTCTCTCCGCATTGCCCTCATGACCCTCGTGCTCGCCTTGGCCGGTTGCGCGTCTGGCGTCAAGCTTGACGACGTTCAGGTCGAGGATCGCACGGGCACCAGTAACAGCAACAACAGCGGTGCTGTCGCCCAACTCGACGCCCGCAGCCTCGGCGGCCTCAAGCCCGGCCCGGCTGGCGTGAGCCAGATCATTTACTTCGACTTTGACAGCTTTACCATCAAGCCGGAATTCCAGGCCGTGTTAGAAGCCCATGCCCGCCACCTGCGTAACAACCCAGAGTTGCGCGCCAACTTGGAAGGCCATACCGACGAGCGCGGTGGACGCGAGTACAACCTGGCCCTGGGGCAAAAGCGATCCGAGGCCGTGCGCCGTGCGCTGACGGTACTGGGCGTTCCCGACGCGCGCATGGAGGCCGTCAGCTTTGGCCAGGAAAAGCCCGCCGATAGCGGCAACACCGAAGCGGCGTATGCGAAAAACCGTCGCGTTGAGTTCATTTACCGATGAAGCGACTGCTGATCTCTGTTCTGGCCACGACGGCTTTGATCGGGGCCTTGCCAGCTGCGCGTGCGGCGCTGTTTGAAGACGATGAAGCTCGCCGCGCAATTCTGGATTTGCGTCAGCGCCACGAGCGCCAAAACGAGGCCATTGACCAATTGCGCCGCGCCTTGCTCGATCAGCAAAACGCACTCGATGCCCTGCGCCAGGAAATCGCCCGCTTGCGCGGCGATAAGGAAAACCTCAACCTCGAGCTGCAACGCCAACTGGAAGAGCGCAAGGAGCAAACCCGCGTGCTTGAAGAGCGCTTGCGCAAATTTGAACCCCGAAGCGTGAAGGTCGATGGCGAGGCGTTTTTGGCCGACCCCGCTGAGATCACCGCCTATGAGGAGGCCCTCGCCACATTCCGTGCGGGGGACTTCAAAACGGCGGCCACTGCTTTCGCGGAGTTCCAGCGGCGCTTCCCGCGCAGTGGCTACACCAACATCAGCCTCTTTTGGTTAGGCAATGCCCAGTACGCCAACCGCGACAATAAGGAAGCCATCCGCTCGTTCCAGGCCCTGCTCGCGCGTGCACCTGACCATACCCGAGCCCCCGAAGCCATGCTCTCGGTGGCCAACTCCCAAATTGAGCTCAAAGAGGTGCGCCCTGCGCGCAAAACCCTCGAAGAGTTGATTGCCAAGTACCCCAACACTGAGGCCGCCGTGGCAGCCAAAGAGCGTCTCGCCAAGCTCAAATGAACGCGCTGGCGACCCAAACCACCTTGGTGCTGGTGGGTTTTTTTGGCCTCGCGTTCCTGCTCGGGGTGCTCTGTCAGCGCACCCACTTTTGCACCATGGGGGCCATTGCCGACGTCTTGATGATGGGCGATTGGCGGCGCGCCCGCCAATGGCAAATGGCCGTGGCCGTGGCCATGCTGGGTTTTGCCACACTGATCCTCTTGGGGCTGATTGATCCTACCTTGGGGCTTTACGACAGTCCGCGCCTTTTGTGGCTTTCGGGCCTGGTGGGTGGGCTTTCGTTTGGTTGGGGCATGGTGATGGCCTCGGGGTGTGGCAACAAGATTCTGGTTCGCGTGGGCGGGGGTAACCTCAAATCGCTGGTGGTACTGCTGGTGATGGGACTCGTGGCGTTCATGACCCTCAAAGGCCTCACAGCCGTCTGGCGCGCCAGCTTGCTTGACGCCTGGGCCCTCACGCTCACGCCTCGCGCCACACTTGCCACGCTTCTTTTGCCAGGGCTGGAGGGCCAAGCCGGGGCATGGCTTGGCCTGGCGTTGGGGGGGCTTTGGGTGTTGGTGTTGTTGCGCGACCCCATGCAGTCCCGCGCCGAATTGCTCGCCACGGGGGGGGGAGTAGGCGTCTTGGTGGTCTTGGCGTGGTGGTTTAGCGGGTATGTGGGCTACGTGGCCGAGCACCCCGAAACCCTGGAGACGATGGTGCTGGCGACGGGGTCGGGGCGCATGGAAGCCCTGAGTTTTGTGGCGCCGGTCGCGCAAAGCCTGGATTGGCTTTTGTTTTACAGCGATACCGCGAAGCGACTGACGGTGGGCATCATGAGTGTGTGTGGTCTGATTCTGGGTGCAGCGGCCTCGGCCGTTTGGCGAGGAGAATTTCGCTGGGAGGGGTTCACCCAGGTGGAGGACTTGCGCCGCCACTTGCTTGGCGCCGCGCTCATGGGCTTTGGCGGGGTGACCGCCATGGGGTGCACTTTTGGTCAAGGCATCAGCGCGCTGTCCACGCTTTCCCTGCAGGCGATGGTGTCCACACCCGCGATTGTGCTCGGGGCTGTGTTGGCGCTGCGTCGACAAATGGCGTTGCTCGAGCGCAGCTAAGGCCATGCGTGATTCGGGCCGCACGACCGATTTCGACCGCCGTTTCGGCGGCTTGGACCGGCTCTATGGCAAGGCTGCCGCAGCGCGCTTGCGCCAAGCCCACATTGCCGTGGTCGGTGTTGGCGGCGTGGGCTCCTGGGCGGCCGAGGCTTTGGCGCGCAGTGGCGTGGGCCAACTCACGCTGATTGACCTCGATCACATTGCCGAGTCCAACATCAACCGACAAATCCATGCCCTCGATACCACCTTAGGGCAAGCCAAAGTGGTGGCCTTGCGCGAGCGCATTGCGGCGATCCATCCGGCTTGCGTGGTGCATGCCGTGGAGGCGTTTGTCTCCCCCGAGAATTGGCCAGGCCTGTTGCCCCTGCCGGTGGATGGGTTGATTGATGCCTGCGATCAAATGCGCGCCAAAGAGGCGCTGGCGCAATGGAGTTTGCGCACCGCCACGCCGCTCGTTTGTGTGGGCGCCGCGGGCGGCAAACGCGCCGCACACCGGGTGGAAATTGAAGACCTCTCGCGCTGCACGCACGACCCCCTGCTCGCCACGCTGCGCCAGCGGCTGCGCCGACAGGGCTTGGCGCCCGGGCAGGGCGCTTGGATCGGGGTGGACTGTGTTTTTAGCCGCGAACCGGTGGCCCCCCCCGATGCGTCGTGTGCCGTCGAAGGCGATGGCAGCCTCAATTGCCATGGCTATGGATCGAGCGTGGCCGTGACCGCCACCTTCGGGCTTTGCGCCGCCGGATGGATCTTGGAGCGTATTTTGGGCCAGCGACTTTCAAAACTTGCCAAAAACACGCTATAATGACAGGCTATGACAGTTTGATGGGACGTTAGCTCAGTTGGTAGAGCAGCGGACTTTTAATCCGTTGGTCGCAGGTTCGAATCCTGCACGTCCTACCATCACCAAACCCGCATGCTTATTGGGTTTGCCAAATATCAAGACCCTCAGTCGAGGGTCTTTTTTTTGCAAAGTTGGGGGACTTTTTGTCCATCCGCAACCCCAACAGAGCCTCCACCGGTTGATCGCTGGTTCGTAACAGAACTGCGCCACAAGCCAAGGCACGCAACGAGAAAAGGCCTGGTGCGTGCCCAAGCATCAGCGATCCCAGGCGTGAAACTCCGTGCCACAATCGCACTGTCATGACTGAGGCTTTTCTGGTCATTTACTTTTTGGTGTTGCTCTACGCCTTGCGCGCCAAGCCTCGCTACTTGCGCGGGCCATGGCTTTTTTTGCTGCGCACTTTTTTTCCGAACTGGAAGTTTTTCCATGCTGTGGGCCATGTGCCGCACCTGCGGGTAAGGGCCGGCGTGTGTGCGGGGGGCGAGGAAAGTTGGTCTGACTGGCAAGTGATCTACCCGCGCCGTCAGCGCCGCTGGTGGCATTTGTTTCACAACTCCCAAACCAACCTCGGATTGGCTCAACAAAATTTGGTCGACCATTTCTGGGCGGACGTCTACGATTTGCCCGAAGGCGGCGACATCCGTCAGTTGGTCACCTACCCCATGATGTTGCGTTTGGCCCATGCGCACCTCCCGCCGCCAGACCCTCGCGCGCCTTGGACTCACTGGCAATTTGATTTGTACATGGTGCTCGAAAATCGCACGGCGGTGGTGGATGCCCACACCTTTGTGTTGGGGCCGATCTTGCCCGTGGGGGAGGGCGCATGAGCGCGTGGCAGTCCCTGGTCGCGTGGCCGGGCTTGTCCTTGGCTGAGGCTTGGCGGCTGTCGCAATTGCTGCTCGCCTGGAGTTTGTTTTTGCAGGCGTTGGAGTACCTGCGGATGGACTCGGCGACGCAGGTTCATGCCTTGTGGTCTTGGACCTTGCAGCGGCGCGATTTGCCCAAGGAATGGCAGCGGCAAGTGTTGGATCGTCTGTTTGCGCCGGCTGTGCATCGTCTGCATTTATGGCTGCGGCTGATCGTCTTGGCGCTATGGCTCACCCACGGCGCACAGCCGCTTTGGATCAGCTTGCTTTTTGTGAGTCAACTCAGTTTATTTGTGCGCTGGCGTGGCGCGTTCAATGGGGGCAGTGATTTTCTCACCCTGGTGGCATTGACGGGACAACTCGTGGGCACGTGGCTCGAGTACCTCCATGCCGCTGAGTGGGCTTGGCGGGCGGGACTTTGGTATGTGAGCTTGCAAGCCATTACCTCTTATTTCATCTCCGGCTGGGTCAAGTTGCTGCGAGCCGAGTGGCGACGTGGCGAAGCCATGACCATTTTCCTCAATGCGGCCATCTATGGCCCGCTAAGCCCTGGGCATCCGTTACGCAAGCCATGGGTGGCACGTTTGGCCTCCTGGGCCTTCATTGGCTGGGAGTGCGTCTTCCCACTGGCGTTGGTGCACCCCAGCTTGGCTGGGGTTTTCTGTGCGGTGGCCGCCGTTTTTCATTTTCTGGTGTTCTGGTTCTTTGGCCTGAATCGTTTTTTTTGGGCCTGGATTGCGGCTTTCCCCGCCATCGTGTGGTCGGCCGGCCAGCCTTGGTCTTGACGCCGCTTGGCGGCGCATGGCCCTGGCGCTAGAGCACGCCGCTGGTCACGGTGATGGGATAGAGTGTCTTGACCACGTTGCCGGCTTCATCGTAGAGGGTGAGGTCGATCCCAAAAAGTCCGATGTCGGCCCCCGCAATGAATCGGGCGCTCGCGACTAATGCCGTGATATCGGCCCCCTTTCCCGTGAGCAATTGCGTATTCGCGGGGAAGCTCATGTTGCTCGGAACACTGGGATTGACCAAAAAAGTCAGCCCGGCAATGGAGCCCTTGGAGGGGGTCATGCCCAACCAAAGAATTTCATCGGCGTTTGAGCCCTGTACTGTGAAGTCTGCCAGTTCAACCGCTTGATTGGCTCTGACGCTCAAGCCCACCGGTGTGATGCTACTTCCTGCCGGCGATGGGAAGGAAAACGTGGGGGGGGTCGTGTCCAGCACCAACTGGAGCGAATCACTCGCTTCGCTTAAATTTCCCTCCACGTCACGCGCCCGTACGGCGATGAATTTATTGCCATCCGCGCCAAGCGAGGATTTTGGAAGTGTGAGCGTGAGTTGCTCTTGATTGCTGGCCTGCGTTTCATCGATGGACAGGCTCCCATTGACTGCGTTGTTGGAGAAGTTCGGCCCTGTGGCATCGACCACCCAAGTCGTGGTGTTTTGGCTACTCAGGCTCACCAAGCTACTGGTATTTCCACCTTCATCGACTTGGCGCACGGCCAAGGTTCTGGGCAGATAGGTGCCCGCGGCTAAGGCAAAACTTTCCCCGACGCCGGTGAGCCAGGTGGGTGAGGCGGATGCGGCATCCCGAGAGTAGACCCAAGCGGCCCCACTTTCGAGGCCACTGATGAGAACGCGTCCGGTGCTGCTGATGCCGTCAGAGGTATTGCTGCCTGTGTCATCCAGGGTCATGATCAAATCCGCGGGCGCTAAAGTATCCACGCGATAGTCGCTGCTCGGCACGGCAGGTTGAGTTTGATTGGCGTCGTAGAGTCGACCACTGGTGAGACCGCCCAGACGCACGCCAGGGGTTAAATTCAGGCCCGCCCACAGGAGTTCGCCGCTGCTCGCTAATCCTTGAGGCAGGGAGAGGCTCACCACACGGGTAGCGCTGCTGGGCGCATCCGGGGCATCAGAGGGCAGGGTGACGGTCAGGGGCTCGCCATTCGCACCGACGCGCACGCGCAGTTGGAGGTCGCCATTGCTGATGCGCACGGGCTCGGTGAACTCCACGGTGAGTCGCACAAGCTCACCTGCCTTGCCGACTTGTGGGTAGTCCACATTGCTCGTGCCCTTGACGGTGATGGTGTGCCCTGCGAGGGTGGGCTCGGGCGCATAGTCGAGGGAAAAATCAGAGAGATTTTTGCCGGGCTGGATGAAGTAGCGGGTGTTCTTGCTCATCGGGTGCCTTATGAAGTTCAGAAGACAGTCAAAAAATCACACCTACCCATTCCAAGCCATGAACTGAGTAGTTGGTTTTTTATACTTACGAAGTATTCATAAATAATACACGATACTCCATAAGAACCCAAACAAATTTATAAAATATGATTTTGTAACTACAAGAAATATATGCCGAAAAAAATGTCTATCGGCGCACTATTGGCCCTCCTGCTCAAGGCGTTGAAGTGATTCACTGCATTCGAGCCAACGACTCTCCAGGCTTTCTGTCCTGGCGATCACCTCCTTGAGTTGCTTGTTGCTCTGCACGATTTGGTCTGACGGTGTTCCTGGGGTGGCTAACAAAGTCTCCAGCGCCCGGCGTTGGTCCTCGATCACATTGAGCTCCGCTTCAACCTCCGCAAGCGCTTTGCGCAAGGGGCGCATTTGGTTGAGCAGGGCCTGTCGAGCCTGGGACTGCTGCTGCCGAAGTTGCTTTGACGTGAGCGCAGTGTCGTTGGTCACGCGTGGGAGCTCTGGGGAGGCCTGTCGCCGCTGACGTGCAAGTTCTAGCAAACGACGCTGGTAATCGTCGAGGTCACCATCAAAATGTTGCAATTGACCGTCGTGTACCCACCAAAATTCATCGCAAACTTCGCGCAGGAGTGCGCGGTCATGGCTCACCACCAGCACGCTGCCCTCAAAGGTATTGAGCGCCAAGGCCAGCGCCTCGCGGGTGTCGAGGTCAAGGTGGTTGGTGGGTTCATCGAGCAGCAATAAGTTGGGCCGCTGCCACACCATGAGGCACAAAACCAAACGCGCTTTTTCGCCGCCACTGAATTGCCCCACGGGTTGATGGACCATGTCGCCGGAGAATAAAAATTGCCCGAGCACATTTCGCAAGTCCTGCTCACGGGTGGGCTGTCCGCTGAGCCAGCCTTGTGCTTCGCCTTCACGGGCCCAGCGGATGATGTGCTGTAGCGCGCTTTCATCCGAGCGCAGGATATCTAGCTCCTGTTGGGCGAAATAGCCCATGCGAAGTCCTTTGCCCCAAACCACCTGACCGGAGAGGGGCGGCAAGGTACCGGCCAGCGTTTTGATCAAGGTCGATTTGCCCTGACCATTAGCCCCGAGCACCCCGATCCGCTGACCGGGTAACACACTGCAGTTCATGTGCGAGCCAATGACTTTTGGGGGGTGGTCGGGGACTGCATAACCCACGCTGACTTCGCGCATTTGAAGCATCGGGTTGGGCATGGCTTGCGGCGCTGCAAAAGCAAAGCCAAATTCGTGCTGGGCCGTCAAGGGTGCGACGCGTGCCATGCGTTCGAGCGCCTTGACTCGGCTTTGGGCCTGACGGGCTTTAGTCGCCTTGGCTTTGAAGCGGTCAATGAACGATTGCAAGTGCGCAATGCGCTGTTCTTGTCGAACCAAGGCGAGTTGTTGCTGGTTCAATTGCTCAGCGCGCAGGCGCTCAAACTGGGTGTAGTTACCGCTGTAGCGTTGAAGTCGACCGTTCGCGACGTGCAAGGTGACTTGGGTGGTGGCGTCCAGAAAGTCCCGGTCGTGGCTGATCACCAAAAGGGTGCCCGTGTAGCGCTGGAGCCAACTCTCGAGCCATACCAAGGCGTCGAGGTCGAGGTGGTTGGTGGGTTCGTCCAAGAGCAGGAGATCGCTCGGGCACATCAGGGCACGCGCCAGTTGGAGACGCATACGCCAGCCGCCAGAGAATTGATGGACGGGTTGATGCAATTCGCTCACCGCAAAACCCAGGCCCAGAATCAGGGCCTCGGCGCGTGCGCGCGCATCGTGCTCGCCAGCGTCTTGCAGACGCATGTGCGCATGGGCCATGGCCTCGCCGTCCTCCTCGGATTGCGCTTGGACGAGCGCCGTGCGTGCCGCCATCAACCGGCTGTCGCCCTCCATCACGAAGTCCGTGGCGCTCAACGCGCTCTCAGGCATGTCTTGGGCGACTTGGGCGATCAACCAATCCGGGGGTATCTCGACTTGTCCCGCATCCTCATGCAACTGCCCCAGTAACAGGGCAAACAAGCTGGACTTGCCCACGCCGTTTCGACCGACGAGAGCGGCTTTTTCCCCGGGATGTAGGGTCAGATCCACGGAGTCGAGCACGACCTTGGCCCCCCTTCGCAGGCTGACTTGTTGCAACCGAATCATGCGCCAAGATCCTGCGCCGTGAGCAGCAACACGTGATCGTCACCTGCCGAGCAGGGCAGCCAAACCGGGCAGAGCTGGGGAAACGCAGCCTCAAAGTGGGCTCGCTCATGGCCGATCTCAAGGACCAAGACACCCTGCGGGCTCAGATGCTGGGGCAAATCGTGCAGCAGGCGACGGATGAAATCCATCCCATCGACACCCCCATCGAGGGCCAGTCGTGGCTCGGCCTGAAATTCGGGGGGGAGGTTCTCCATGCTCTGGGCATTGACATAGGGTGGGTTGCACAAGATGCAGTCAAATCGCCCTGGTGCTTGCGACAGCCCATCGGAAGCGAGGAGGGTGATGCGGTCTTGCAAGTGATGGCGCGCCACATTACGCGCCGCCACATCGAGTGCATCGGTCGAGAGATCCAGCGCCCAAACGGAGACTTCCGGATAGGTGAGGGCAGCGAGCACGGCCAAGCTGCCATTACCCGTGCATAAATCAAGAACCCGCTCGGTTTGTGGATGTAGCCAAGGGTCAATGCTTCCGTCGGCAAGCAATTCCGCGATCAGGCTGCGCGGGATGATCACGCGCGGGTCCACTTCAAACGACACGCCCTGCAGCCAGGCTTCCCCCGTGAGGTAGGCTGCGGGGGTACGGGTCTGCCAGCGGCGACGCACCAGTTCGAGTGCCCGACTCTGGGCGTCGGCCGCAATGGGCGCGCCATGGGCATCAGGATCGGTCTCAAGCGGCAGCCCCAGTGACCATAGCACCAGCCACGCGGCTTCGTCGCGGGCGTTCAAGGTGCCCTGTCCAAAGTGAACGTCACCACGGTCCAAGGCCGCTTCGAGCTCTTGGGTGGCACTGTCGATCAGTGCCGCAAGCGCCGTGGGCCTCACGTTCAAACCGCTTCGCGATAGGCCAGCAACTGCGTCATGAGTGCTTGGTAGATGCGCGCGAGCGTGTCGATGTCGCTCACTCGAATGTGCTCATTGATCTTGTGAATGCTGGCGTTGGGGGGGCCGAGTTCAATGACCTGGGGGCAGATGCGGGCGATGAAACGCCCATCACTGGTGCCCCCCGTCGTGGAGAGCTCAGCTTGCAATTGGGTCACTTCAGCAATGGCCGCACGGGTGGCCTGCACCAGTTCGCCCTCGGGGGTGAGGAAGGGCTCCCCACCCAGCGTCCAAGCAAGGGTGTAGCGAACGCCATGGGCAACGAGCACCTTCTCGAGGCGCGCACGCAAGTCGGCCGGCGTGGATTCGGTGCTGAAGCGGAAATTGAAATCCACCACGCATTCGCCCGGAATGACATTGGTGGCGCCCGTGCCCGCGTGAATATTGCTCACTTGCCAAGTGGTGGGCGGGAAATAGGCGTTGCCCTCGTCCCACACGGTGCTGGCGAGCTCAGCCAGCGCGGGGGCCAGACAGTGGATTGGGTTGACGGCCAAGTGCGGATAGGCAATGTGCCCCTGCACGCCTTGGACGGTCAAGCGCCCACTCAAGCTGCCGCGGCGTCCGTTTTTGATCATGTCACCGGCTTGTTGGACCGAAGTGGGTTCACCCACCACGCACCAATCCAAGCGCTGCCCGCGCGCGCGCAAGGCCTCGCACACCTTGACGGTGCCGTCGTGGGCGGGGCCTTCTTCATCGCTGGTGAGCAAAAACGCAATGTCGTAACCCGGATCGGGATGGGCTTCTAAAAAGGCTTGTACGGCCACCACCATGGCCGCGAGCGAAGATTTCATATCACTGGCGCCGCGCCCGTACAAAAAGCCATCGCGGTGAGTTGGCACAAAGGGCGGACTCTGCCATTGTTCCAGGGGGCCTGTGGGCACGACATCGGTGTGGCCGGCCCAGACCAAGGTGCGTGCGTTGGGACGGCCACAGCGGCGCAAGGCCCAGAGGTTGCTCACATGGAAATCGGGAGGACCGCTGTCCATGCGCTCGCACTCAAACCCCAAAGGTTCGAGGTGACGGGCGAGCATTCCCAGGCACCCGGCATCGGCGGGGGTGACCGAGGGGCAGGCGATGAGGGCTTCGGTGAGGGCCAGTGCCGCTGACATAGGCTTAATCGCGCAACAAATCGTTGAGGGAAGTCTTGGCGCGCGTTTGGGCATCCACGCGCTTGACGATCACGGCGCAGTACAAGCTGTACTTGCCATCGGCGCTGGGGAGATTGCCGGAGACCACCACCGAACCGGCAGGCACACGGCCGTAGGTGATTTCGCCGGTCGCGCGGTCGTAAATTTTGGTGCTCTGGCCAATGTAGACGCCCATGGAGATGACCGAGTTTTCCTCCACGATCACGCCCTCCACAATTTCCGAGCGCGCCCCAATGAAGCAATTGTCTTCAATGATGGTGGGGTTGGCTTGCAGGGGTTCGAGCACGCCGCCAATGCCCACGCCGCCCGAGAGGTGCACATTCTTGCCAATCTGCGCGCAAGAGCCCACGGTGGCCCAAGTATCGACCATGGTGCCTTCATCGACGTAGGCGCCAATGTTGACATAGGAGGGCATCAGGATGGCACCTTTGGCAATGAAGCTGCCGCGCCGGGCCACGGCGGGGGGAACCACGCGCACGCCGCTGGCCTTCATGGCAGCTTCATCGAGGTGAGAGAACTTGGTTTTGACCTTGTCATAAAACCCGAGCTCGCCAGCCTTGATGATCTCGTTGTCGTTGAGTCGGAAGGAGAGCAAAACGGCTTTTTTGATCCATTGGTGAGTGGTCCACTGTCCCACACCGTCGCGGGTGGCGACGCGCAAACGGCCGGCGTTCAATTCGCCAATGACGTGATCGACGGCTTCGCGAATTTCATGCGCGGCGTTGGTGGCGGTGATGTTGGCGCGGTTGTCCCAAGCGTTGTCGATCAGGGTCTGGAGGTGCAAAGTCATAGGAGTCTCGATGGTTCAAAAGGGGGTCAATGGCGCTGCCGGATGAAATCCACGATGCGGTGAGCCGCTTCAAGGCATTCATCTTGCTCGGCGACGAGGGCCATGCGAATACGTCCAGCGCCAGGGTTATGGCCATCCACCGAACGTGCCAAGTAGCTACCGGGCAAAACAGTGACATTGTATTGAGCCTGTAAATCCCTAGCGAAAGCCTCGTCATCCCCGCCGGGCACGCCCGCCCAGAGGTAGAAGCTCGCATCGGGCAAGCGTACGTCCATGACCTCGGCCAGAAGGGGGGTGACGGCGGCAAATTTTTCTCGATAGAGCTGACGATTCGCTACCACATGGGCCTCGTCATTCCAAGCCGCAATGCTCGCCGCCTGCACCAGACCACTCATGGCACTGCCATGGTAAGTGCGGTAGAGCAAAAATGCCTTGAGCAATCGGGCATCACCGGCCACAAAGCCGCTGCGCATGCCCGGCACGTTGCTGCGCTTGGAGAGGCTGGTGAACGCCACCAAGCGACGGAAATCTGTTCGACCCAGGCGCTGCGCGGCTTCGAGCCCTCCCAGCGGTGCTTCATCGCGGAAGTAAATTTCGCTATAACACTCGTCGCTGGCGATGACAAATCCATGCTCGTCACTCAGTGCGAAGAGCTGTTCCCAGTCCGACAGCGGCATGACCGCGCCCGTGGGGTTGCCTGGCGAGCAGACGAACAAGAGTTGTGTGCGCGCCCACACGTCGGCGGGAACCTTGGACCAATCCACATTGAAGTTGCGCGCTGGGTCGCTCGGCACGTAATGCGCTTGGGCACCGGCCAGCAGTGCGGCGCCCTCGTAAATTTGGTAGAACGGGTTGGGGCAAACCACGGTCGCCCCAGGGCGGGGGTCGATCACGGCTTGGGCAAAGGCAAACAGGGCCTCGCGCGAGCCGTTCACCGGAAGAATCTGACCCTCGGGATCCACTTCGAGTCCATAGCGGCGTTTTAACCAACCCGCGCAAGCCCCGCGCAGGCCAGGCGAACCCGCGGTGGCCGGGTAGGCCGCGAGCTCGGCAGTGGCTTGGGCCAGGGCTTGCAGCACCAGGGCCGGCGTGGCGTGGCGTGGCTCTCCAATGCCCAGGCTAATCGGACGAAAGCCCGCTGGCGGGGTTATGCCGGCGAAGAGCTTTTTCAGGCGTTCAAAAGGGTAGGGTTGAAGGCGCTCGAGTAGAGGATTCATAGGCTGGTATTATCCCTGTGCCTCGTTCAGAAAAGGAATTCCTTTGTCTGCATTTTCTCAGCTCGATTTGCAACAAGTGCAAGAGCTCGCTGGCGATGCCGCCGGACTCAGCGCCTTGGTTGCGCAATTTGACCTCAGCCTGGCCGAGGAATTGGCCCGGCTCGATGACGACGTCACCCAATCGAATGCGGCAGAATTCGCGCTGCATTTGCACGCCCTCAAGGGGTTTGTCCCGCTTTTTTCGAAGTCCGACCTAGCCCAACAAATCGTGGCTTTATATGCCCATTGCCGCCAATCCCCGTGGAACGACACCTTGCGCGACTGGGTGCAGCTGCGCCCAAGGCTGTTGAGCCTTCAACAAGAAGTTCGCACCGCTCGACAGGGCTTATGATGGCGGGTTGATTTCAACGAGGCGATTGGCGTGCGACTCACTTCCATCAAACTGTCCGGTTTCAAATCCTTTGCCGAGCCGACCAACTTCATGTTGCCCGGTCAACTGGTGGGCGTGGTTGGCCCCAATGGGTGCGGCAAGTCGAACATCATGGACGCGGTGCGCTGGGTCCTGGGGGAGAGCCGGGCGAGTGAGCTGCGCGGCGAGTCTATGCAGGATGTCATCTTCAATGGCACCACCACTCGCAAAGCGGCGAGCCGCTCCAGCGTAGAGCTGGTGTTTGACAACGCCGATCACCGGGCCGGAGGCCAGTGGAGCCAATTTGCCGAAATTGCCGTCAAGCGCGTGCTCACACGCGATGGCACCAGCAGTTACTACATCAACAACCAACCGGTCCGCCGTCGCGATGTGCAGGACGTTTTCTTGGGCACAGGCCTCGGCCCCCGCGCCTACGCCATCATCGGACAGGGCACGATCAGCCGGATCATTGAATCCAAGCCCGAAGAACTGCGGCTTTTTCTCGAAGAAGCCGCAGGCGTCTCGAAATACAAAGAGCGTCGGCGCGAGACCGAAAACCGCCTCTCGGATACCCGAGAGAACCTCACGCGCGTGGAAGATATCCTGCGTGAGCTCAATGCCAATTTGGAAAAGCTGGAAAAGCAAGCCGAAGTCGCCCAACGCTACCAACAATTGCAGCAACAAGTCACGCGCCGCCAGCACCAGTTGTGGTTCCTCAAACGTGCCGAGGCCGAGACGGATCAGCTCGCGCTGAAAGCACAAGCCGACCAAGCTGCCGTCGACTTGGAAGCCCGCATGGCCGATCTGCGCCACATCGAGGCCGATCTCGAGCGCGTGCGCCAGAGCCATTACGAGGCTGGCGACCAAGTCAACCAAGCTCAAGGCGCCTTGTATGAGGCCAGTGCCGAAGTGGGACGCCTAGAGGCCGAGATTCGCTTTGTAGTCGAAGGCCGTCAACGCGCGGAGGCGCGCTTGCAGCAAATCCAAGCCCAAACCGCGCAGTGGGGCGAGCAGGCACAGCAAGCCCAGCAGGATTTAGAACAACTCGCCGAGCACGCGGTTGCAGCTGAAGAGCAATCCGTGGTGCTCGCGGCACAACTCGAAGAGCAAAACGCCCAGTGGCCTCAATGGGAAGATGCTTTACGGGAGGCGCAAGAGCGCAGTCAATCCCAGCGCACCCAGGTGACCGAGGTGCAACAGCAAATTCAGGTGTTAGCCGCCGAACAGCGCAACATTGAAGAACAACGGCGTGCCCTACAAGCCCGCCGCGAGCGCCTGAGCGCTGACCAACAAGCCATTGAAACGCCCGATGCGCTGCGCTTGCAACACCTCCAAGCCCAGCATGCCGATGCCCAAGCCCAGGCGCAAACCTTGCAAGGCCAGCTCGAGGAGTTGCAAACCAGTGTGCCGGCGCTTGACGAGAGTCGCCAGCAAGCCCAACAGGCTTTGAATGCGGAATCCGCCCGGCAGGCCGAAGTCTCCGCACGACTGGAGGCATTGCGCGCTTTGCAAGAAAAAGTGCAGGCCAATGACAAACTCAAACCTTGGCTCGCGCGTCACGGTCTCGACGGCTTGCAAGCGCTCTGGAGCCGTATCCACATCGAGACGGGCTGGGAAAACGCCTTGGAGGCCGCATTGCGCGAGCGCATGGGTTCGCTGGAAGTCAGCCGCCTCGATATGGTGCGCGCTTTCGAGCAAGACCCACCGCCCGCCCGCATGGCCTTTCACGCCTTGCCCAGTGCCCCAGGCCCGGAGGGCAGCAGCGAACTCAAGCGCCTCTCGGATTGGCTACGGGTGCACGACGCGGGCCTCAAGGCTGTGTTGGCCGACTGGCTACAAGGTTGTTACACGGCTGCCACCATGGACGAAGCGCTGGCCCTGCGCGCTCGGCTGCGCCCTGGCGAATGGGTTTTCCTCAAAAGTGGCCATGCCGTTGGCGGCCACAGCGTGAGTTTTTATGCGCAGGACAACGAGCAAGCGGGCTTGCTCGCCCGCGCGCAAGAAATTGAAAACCTCGACAAATCGCAAAAGGCCCAAGCCCTGATGGTGGAGGAGAGCCGCCACGCCATGCAGCGCGCCGAGTCACTCTACCAAGAGGCCAATGGCCGTTTGCAACGCGTGCGCCAAGAAGCCTCCTTGGCCCAAACTCAGGCCCACAACCTTGAAGTGGAAGTACTGCAGCTCACCCAGTTGGCCGAGCAAGCGCGGGCCCGAAGCGCCCAGCTCAGTGGTGATCTGGGCGAGGTCGAGGCGCAGTTGCAAGATTTGCAAGAGCGTCAGGTACAAGCGGAAGCCCGCTTTGAATCGCTCGACATGCAACTCGCGCAAGCGCAGGAGCGCCATGCCCAGCTCGATGAACAGGTCATGGCCGCCGAGCAGCGTCTGCACCAAGCGCGCGAGCAACTCCGAACCCTGGAGCGTCAAGCGCAAGAGGCTGATTTCGCACGCCGCAGCCTGGGCAGTCGGGAGGGCGAGCTCACGCGCGTGATTGACACCGCCCGCCAACAAACCGCCGCCTTGGCCCAAGAAACCGAGCAACTGCAAGCAGAGCTCACCCGGCTCTCCGATGCCGCCGCCCAAGCGGGCCTGCAAAACGCCCTCGAACTCAAGAGCGAGCGCGAATCTTTGCTCGCCGCCAAGCGTAGCCAATACGACGATCTCACCGCCAAATTGCGTGCCAGTGACGAGCGCCGACTGCAAATCGAGCGTGAGCTCGACCCGCTGCGGCAGCGCATCACAGACTTGCAACTCAAAGAGCAGGCCGCGCGCATTGGCCTGGAGCAATATTCTCAATGGCTGGCCGACGCCCAAGCCGATTTGGAGGCTGTGGCCGCCAGCGTGGCGGAAGACGAAGTTCGCCTCAACGGCCTGAGCAGCGAAATTGACCGTCTACAGCGGGAAATCCAGTCTCTCGGCGCGGTCAACATGGCGGCCTTGGAAGAGCTGGCGTCTGCCCGCGAACGCAAGACTTTCCTCGATGCCCAGTCCGCCGATTTGACCGAGGCCATGACCACCCTCGAGGATGCGATTCGCAAGATCGATGGCGAGACGCGTGAGCTCTTGGGGAGCACCTTCACCACCGTCAACGAACACTTTGGCCGCATGTTCCCCTCCTTGTTTGGCGGTGGAAATGCCAAGCTGGTCATGACGGGTGAGGAAATTCTGGACTCGGGCGTGCAAGTCATGGCCCAGCCTCCTGGCAAGAAAAACCAAACCATTCACCTGCTCTCGGGCGGTGAGAAAGCCCTGACCGCGATTGCGTTGGTGTTTGCCATCTTCCAACTCAATCCTGCCCCTTTCTGTTTGCTTGACGAAGTGGATGCGCCATTGGATGATGCCAACACCGAGCGCTATGCAAAGTTAGTGACCAGTATGTCCAAGGAAACCCAGTTCTTGTTTATTTCGCATAACAAGATCGCCATGGAAATGGCGGAGCAACTCATTGGCGTGACCATGCAGGAGCAGGGTGTCTCTCGCATTGTGGCGGTGGACATGGAATCCGCCGTGAGCATGGCCGACAGCGAGGCCTGAGGACTTTGAGCATGAGCAGTCTGCAAATTGGTCTGGCCATCGCGGGCGGGGTGGTGCTGGTGGCGGTGGTCGCGCACAGCGCATGGACCTCCCGCAAGAACCGCCCTCGTCAGGCCGACCCCTTGCCGCCCGCGGATCCCACCGCGAGCTTGGCCGCCCCGCAGGAGCCGGTCTGGACACCGACCCTGCACCTACCCGAAGCGCAACCCGAAACAGCTCCCGTCGTGCCCACCCTGCGCGAGCCCCAAGAACCGGCCTTGTCGAGCTCACCCAACATGGTCGAAGGGGCCGATCCGGTCAAGCAAATGGCGATGGCCATGATGCAGGAGGCCACCTTGCACGCGCAGCGGGTGCCCGATGAAGCTGAATTGGCGCGTTTGCAGGCCCAGCGCGATCGCGACCAAGCACAGCAAGCCGCCCAAGCGCAGGAGCGCGCCAATCAGGCGCAAAAAGCCGCTGTCGCACAAGCGGTAGCCGACGTGCTGCAGCCCGTGACGGAAGATCTCCCCACCCCCGAGAAGCGCCTCGCGATCGACGCCTTGATTGACGTGATCTCGCCCATCGAGCCCGATCACCCGGTGTATGCCGATGTGGCGCTCGCGGCCTTGAGTGGCAGTCGACGCGTGGGCAGCAAGCCCTTTTTGATCGAAGGACTGCATGTCGACACCGGGGAGTGGGAGCCCCTGCGCACCGGGCAGCGCTACAGTTTGTTCCAAACCGCGGTGCAGCTCGCCAATCGCACGGGCGCGCTCAATGAAATCGAGTTTTCGGAGTACGTTCGCAAATCGCAGCAGTTTGCCGATGCCATCAATGCCGCGGTGGAGTTCCCCGACATGATGGAGGCGGTCTCGCGCGCCCGCGAACTTGATCAGTTTGCCAGCGCCCACGATGCGCAACTCAGCTTCACACTCAAGGCGATCAAATCCGCCTGGAGTCCTGGCTATATTCACCAAAACGCGGCGCGCCTGGGTTTTGTGCCGGGCGTCATGCCGGGGCGCTTGGTGGTGCCCGCCTCACGCCAAGGCTTGCCGCCCATTCTTGGGCTGACCTTTGACACGCAAGCGGCCTTGTCCGAGGATCCCGCCCAGTCTGCCGTGCGCGAGCTCACACTCTCGCTGGATGTGCCCCAAGTTGATCGCCGCGAAGAGCCCTTTGCGCGCATGGTGCAGGTGGCCCTGGAATTGGCGCGTGTCATGGACGGCGCGGTTACCGATGACAATGGCCAGGGCCTCACCGAAGCGGCCTTGACCGCTATCGCACGTGACTTGCTGGTGCTCTACGACACGCTCGATGCACGCGATCTCGCGGCAGGTTCGGCCCAAGCGCGTCGTCTCTTCTCCTGATGGCGCATGGAGATGTTTGAGTCGATCCCCTCTGAGGCGCAAGCCGCCGCCCAAGAGGCACAAAACCTCCGCGCCACCTTAAATCGTCATGCGCACCTCTATTACGTGCTGGATGCGCCCGAGCTACCTGACGCCGAATACGACCGATTGTTCCGGCGCCTGCAAGCACTGGAGTCGACCTTTCCTGAATTGCGGGTACCCGACTCACCGACCCAACGGGTGGGGGGGGCTGCTCTGGAATCTTTCGCCAAGGTCGCCCACCGTGTGCCCATGCTCAGCATCCAAACCGAGACCGATACCGAGGCGAGCGGCGCGCATGCCTTTGACCAACGCGTGCGCAAAGGCCTGGGACTTGCGGCAGATGCGCCGCCGGTGGACTATGTGGCCGAGCTGAAATTCGATGGCTTGGCCATCAGCTTGATTTATGACGACGGCGTTTTGGTGCAGGCAGCCACCCGGGGCGATGGCCAAACGGGTGAGGAAGTCACCGCGAATATCCGCACCATCGGTCAAATTCCGCTGCGCTTGCGCGCCCCCGCACCGGGGGTTTGGGAAGTGCGGGGCGAGGTGTACATGCGTCGAGACGACTTTGACGCCCTCAACACCCGTCAGCGCGCGCGCATTGCCGCAGGCGACAAAGGCGAGAAAACCTTCGTCAACCCGCGCAACGCTGCCGCCGGGGCGGTGCGTCAGCTTGACCCACGCATCGCCGCAGAGCGCCCGTTGAGCTTTTTCGCCTATGGCTTGCTGCGCCACGGCGGGGGCTCCAAACCGAATAGGCCGGCGGAGGAGGGGGTAACAAGGGAGAGCGGCGCAGGAGATGGCGGACTCGCAGATTTGCTCGCCGCAGGTTTGCAAACCCATGCCCAGGCCCTGGAGCGCCTGCGGGAATGGGGTCTACCCGTGAGCGAGCAGGTGCGGGTGGTGCAGGGCGCCGCGGGCTTGGTCGAGTTCCACGCCCGCATCGCCGCCGAGCGCGATCAGCTGCCCTTTGACATCGATGGTGTGGTCTACAAGGTCAACCGACTCGATTGGCAGGCGCAACTCGGGTTTGTCACACGCGAGCCCCGCTGGGCTGTGGCGCATAAGTACCCCGCGCAGGAGCAGCTCACGGTGGTGGAGGCGATTGATGTCCAAGTTGGGCGTACGGGCAAACTCACGCCCGTCGCCAAGCTGCATCCGGTATTTGTGGGCGGCGTGACAGTGACCAACGCCACCCTGCACAACGAAGACGAAGCACGCCGCAAAGACGTGCGGGTAGGCGACACCGTCGTGGTGCGCCGAGCCGGCGACGTGATTCCAGAGGTGGTTTCCGTCATCGTGGAAAAACGCCCGCCCGACACCGAGCCATTCCAAATGCCCCTCCATTGTCCGGTGTGCGGGAGTTTGGCGGTGCGCGAACCTGAAGAGGTGGATCACCGCTGCAGTGGTGGGCTTTTTTGCAGCGCCCAACGCAAACAAGCGCACTGGCATTTCGCGCACCGGCGCGCCATGGACATCGAAGACTTGGGCGAAAAACTCATTGACCAATTGGTCGATGCGGGCCTCGTCAAAACGGTGCCGGACCTCTACAAATTGGGATTCACCGCGTTGGTCGGCTTGGAACGCATGGCCGAAAAATCGGCCAACAATGTGCTCGCGAGCATCGAGAAATCCAAAGACACCACCCTGCCGCGGTTTCTCTTTGCGCTTGGCATTCGACATGTGGGGGAGACGACCGCCAAAGACTTGGCACGCCATTTCGGCCGTCTCGATACCCTCATGGACGCCACCGTCGAGCAACTCTTGCAAGTGCCGGATGTGGGGCCCGTGGTGGCACAAAGCGTGCAGTCCTTTTTTGCAGAGCCCCATAACCGTGAGGTGGTGGCGCAATTGCGCGCCTGTGGCCTGAGGTGGACCGAGGGTGAGCCCACCGCGGGGGCTAACCTGCCCTTGGCGGGCCAGACCTTTGTGCTCACCGGTACCCTGGGCCAACTCAGCCGCGATGAAGCCCGCACCCGTTTGGAGGCCGCGGGCGCGAAGGTCGCGGGCAGTGTAAGTCGCAAAACCCATGTGGTGGTGGCCGGGGCGGAGGCGGGCAGCAAACTCGAAAAAGCGCGCGAATTGGGCATCCCGGTATACGACGAAGCCCAGTTGCTGGCCTTGTTCGATCAACTGGGTGTCTAAACCATGGCCGTGCGTCCTATCCTCAAAATGGGTGACCCCCGGCTCCTGCGCGTGGCGCGTCCTGTCGAGGCGTTGGGCACGCCTGAGTTCGCCGCGTTATTGCAAGACCTGCACGACACCATGCGGGCCGCCAACGGTGCCGGTCTAGCGGCCCCGCAAATCGGCGTCGACCTCCAGGTGGTAGTGTTTGGCGCCGATGCGCCCAACCCCCGCTACCCGGATGCGCCACCGGTTCCCAAAACCGTTCTCATCAACCCGGTGCTCACCCCACTGTCGGAGACGCTTGAAGACGGTTGGGAGGGCTGCCTCTCCGTGCCAGGCTTGCGCGGTCTGGTGCCTCGGCACACGCGCCTGCGCTACGAGGGCGTGGATCCCGAGGGGCAGCGCATTGATCGCACCGTGGAGGGCTTTCATGCGCGGGTGGTACAACACGAATGCGACCATCTTCAGGGCATTCTCTATCCGATGCGCATGCGGGATTTTCGCCAGTTTGGCTTTACCGAGGTCTTGTTTCCCCATCTGGGCGACGCTGCCGCTGACGATTGACTTGGGTCAAACCCCAGAAGTGTCCCGCATGGGATCATGCGGGACGCTTCTGGAGAGCCCCATGTGCGAGACCGTCGATACCGAACACCCGCTGAACCATTTCTCTCACTGCCACGTTGGCATCGTGGCGCAGTTGGACCGCTTGGGCAATTTGCCCGCCTTGTTGGCACCGGCGGCGCTCGCGCGCAAGACCGCCGAGGGCGCTCTGGGCTTTTTCCGTCGTGCGGTCTTTGAGCACCACGCTGCCGAGGAAAAAGAGCTTTTCCCCGCAGTGTTGCGCAGCGCCGCGCCCGGGGTGGAGCACCTTCGGGTGGAGGACATGGTCAACACCCTCACGCAACAACATCGCGCGCTTGAACGCGTCTGGGAGCGCTTGGAGCCTCAACTCCAGCGCGTGGCCAAAGGACAAGACGCCAACCTCGACACCGACTTGCTCGAAGGGCTTGTGCGCGATTACCAAGCGCACGCCCAGTATGAAGAGCGTGAATTTTTGCCCTTGTGCGAGACCATTCTGGGCCGCAACAGCAACCACATGGCAGCCTTAGGCTTGTCTTTGCACTTGCGACACGCCCCCTACATTCCCGCCCACATCTAAGGCCCAGTTCAGTCGGCTTGCAGGGCTTCGAGCAGTTCGGTTTCGAGGTCAATCTGGGAGCGCGTTCCCTGAAGGGCGGCGCCGTCGACCAAGAACGTATCCTCCACGCGCTCGCCCAAGGTACTGACCTTGGCCAGTTGCAAGTTCACTTTGTGTCGGGCTAACACTCGGGCAATGCGGTAGAGCAGGCCGATGCGGTCACTGGCCGAGATCGTGAGTAGCCAGCGTTGGCCCCGTTCGTCCGGCTGCAAGGAGACGCGGGCTGGCATCGGAAAGGATTTCACACGGCGCGAGACGCGACCCCGCCCTGGGGTGGGCAAGGCGCCCGCCTTCGCAATGGTTTGCGTGAGGCCTTGTTCCACCATTTGAATCCACTCGCGGTGGTGCTCCTCATGCCAGCTCACCACCTGGAAGGTGTCGAGCGCATAGCCGTTGCTGGCCGTGTGGATGCGCGCATCCAGAATATTAAAGCCCGCCTGATCAAAATAGCCGCAAATGCGTGCAAAGAGATCCGGTTGGTCGGCGGTGTAGACCATCACTTGCAAGCCTTCGCCCAGCGGGGAGACGCGGGCGCGCACCTGAGGGCTGACTGGTTGGCCATGCTTGTGGGCATCGGCCAGCACGCGGGAGAGTTGGCGCGTGTGCCAAGCGATGTCGGCTGCATCGTGGCGCATGAAGTAGCTCACATCGAGGGTCGACCAGAGGCCTTTTTCAGCCTCAAAGGGCAGGGCGTGCAGGGCCAGCTGGGTGAGGGCTTCGCGCTTGCGGGTTTCCACCTCGGCCATGGCATCGGGCTCACGCCCGCCGAGTACGCGCAGGGTGAAGCGATAGAGGTCTTCCAGTAGCTTGCCTTTCCAGGCGTTCCATACCTTGGGGCTGGTGCCCCGGATGTCGGCCACGGTGAGAAGGTAGAGCGCTGTGAGGCGGCGCTCATCGCCCACTCGGCGCGCGAAGGCCCGGATGACCTCAGGGTCGCTCAAGTCCTGCTTTTGGGCCACTTGGCTCATGCTCAAATGTTCGGCCACCAAAAAGGCGATCAAATCGGTTTCCGCTCGCCCCACGCCATGCTGGCGACAGAACTTGCGCGCTTCGACTGCCCCGAGGTCGGAGTGATCGCCCCCTCGACCCTTGGCAATGTCGTGAAAGAGGGCCGCCGTGTAGAGAATCCACGGCTGGTCCCAGCCCGAGGCAAGCTGCGAGCAAAAGGGGTACTCGTGCGCGTGCTCCGCAATGAAAAACCGGCGCACATTGCGCAGCACCATCAAGATGTGCTGATCAACGGTGTAGACGTGAAAGAGGTCGTGCTGCATCTGCCCCACGATGCGGCGAAACACCCACAGGTAGCGGCCCAGCACCGAGGTCTGGTTCATCAAGCGCATCGCATGGGTGATGCCGCGTGGGGATTGCAGAATGCGCAAAAACATCGCGCGGTTGGCCGGATCGCTGCGAAAGTGCCCATCCATGACCGGGCGAGCGTTGTAGAGCGCGCGCAGGGTGCGCGCCGAGAGGCCCTTGATGCCGGGATGGTTCTGGAAGAGCCAGAAGGTTTCCAAAATCGCCTCGGGATGCTCCAAATACAGCTGGTCATGCGCCACTTCAATCAGCCCATCACGGTCCAGAAAACGCGCATTGATCGCCACGGGCGCACTGCGCTGTCCGTGTAGCTGGGCCTCAATGTTGAGCATCAGGATCTGGTTGAGCTGGGTCACCGCCTTGGCGGTCCAGTAATAGATGCGCATGAGCGCTTCGCTGGCTTGACGGGCGTGAAACGCGCCATCCTCGCCCGTGCCCAAGCCCAAGCTCTTGGCCACCGCGTGTTGGAGGTCAAAGACGAGGCGGTCCTCGCGTCGCTTGGCCGCGAGATGGAGCTGAATGCGAATCAAACCGAGCTGATCCTCGTGGCGTTGGAGTTGCCGCGCTTCAAAGGCATTGGCCAAACCCTTACGGGCCATTTCTTTCCAGTTGCCCCCGAGTCCAGCAGCCTGGCAGACCCAGCGGATGACTTGCAGGTCACGCATGCCCCCGGGCGACTCTTTGCAATTAGGCTCAAGGGCGTAGGGGGTGTTGGCGTGCTTGGTGTGGCGTTGCTGCATCTCCAGCTGTTTGGCCACGAAAAAAGCCTGCGCGTCCATGGCTTTGGCAAAGCCTTGGGCGAACTGGGCAAACAATTCGGTGTTGCCGCACAAACAGCGCGATTCGAGCAAGGCGGTTTGGATCGTGATGTCCTGCTGCGACTCGTGCAAGCATTCATTCAAGGTGCGCACACTGGAGCCAATCTCCAGACCCTGATCCCAGCACTGGCTGATGAAGCGCTCCAAGCTGGATTTGAGTGCGGGATCCGCCTCTGGATCGCAATCGTTGGGCAGGAGGATGAGCACATCGACGTCGGAGGACGGGAAGAGTTCCCCGCGTCCGTAGCCGCCCACGGCCACCAAGGCCAGCGTGGGGGGGAGAGCCAAATCCCGCCAGAGCGCGCGCAAGGCCTCATCGGTGAGTTGGCTTAATTCACGCAGAAAGGGACGTACCTCGCGGGGGTGGGCCAAGCGTTGTGCCCGAGCCAGGAGCGCGGATTTCTCGCTGCGAAAGGCTTGGGGCGTGACCGGAAGGCTTTGGGCACGCATGGAGGCCTCAGCAGCGGGTGGTGTTGACGAAGTCGGGCAGGGGCGGGCTGCCTGCGGAGAGGGTGAGCACCTCATAGCCCGTCTCGGTCACGAGCACCGTGTGCTCCCACTGGGCCGAGAGGGAGTGGTCGCGCGTGACAATGGTCCAGCCATCGCCCAATTCCTTGATGTCACGCTTGCCAGCGTTGATCATGGGTTCGATGGTGAAGATCATGCCGGGGCGCAAAGTCTCGCCCGTGCCGGGTCGACCGTAATGCAGAATTTGCGGCTCTTCGTGAAAGCCCTGACCAATGCCGTGGCCACAGAACTCCCGCACGATGGAGCAGCCCAGGTTCTCCGCAAATTTCTGGATGGCGTGGCCAATGTCACCTAACTGGGCGCCGGGTTTGACTTGCACAATGCCGTGCCACATGGCCTCGTAGGTGAGCTTGCACAGGCGGCTCGCGGCGATGGAGGTCTCGCCCACCAAAAACATCCGGCTGGTATCGCCGTGCCAGCCGTCCTTGATCACCGTAATGTCAATGTTAACGATGTCCCCTTTTTTCAGGGGTTTGTCGTTGGGGATGCCGTGGCAGACCTGGTGGTTGATGCTCGTGCAAATGGATTTGGGGTAGGGCTTGTAGCCGCTGGGGGCATAGTTCAGGGGCGCGGGAATGGCCTGCTGCACTTGGGTGATGTAGTCATGGGCGAGTTGGTCGAGCTCGTTGGTCGTCACGCCGGCTTTGACGTGAGGGGTGAGGTAGTCGAGCACCTCCGAGGCGAGACGCCCGGCGACGCGCATGGCGGCTATTCCTGCCGAATCTTTGCAAATGATGGTCATGGTTGCCGATTATCCCACCCGAATTTGGCATTTGCGGCGCGGGGCCTTCCTAGAATGATTTTGACGCTTTTGCCCAGGTGGGCAAGTCGCCATACAGGAGAGGGTCATGGCCCAGTGGGAAATCCGCCGCATGCGGCGCGAAGAGCTCGATCAAGTGGTGCAATGGGCGCAAGCCGAGGGCTGGAACCCTGGCATGCATGACGCCGGTACCTACTATGCCGTCGATCCAGAGGGTTTTTTGTTGGGTGTACTGGATGGCCAGCCCATTGGGGCTATTTCCGCAGTGCGCCATACCCCCCATTTCGGATTTGTCGGCTTTTATTTGGTCGTGCCCACCCACAGGGGAAAGTCCTTTGGCTTGAAACTCTGGCACGCCGCCATGGCGCGACTGGCCGAGACGGTCAGTGGCTTTGACGGGGTGCTCGCGCGGGAGCGCGATTACGCCCAAAGTGGCTATGTCAAGCACTGGCAAAACATACGCTATGAGGGCCGCTGCCTATCCGCGATGGACGAACCGATCGTGGGCAGCGTTCGCCGCATGGGGGCGGCTGACTTGCCCGAAGTAATGGCCTTGGATAGCCGCGTGTTTCCAGCTCAGCGACAAACGTTTTTGCGGGGGTGGCTCGAGCAACCGGGTTCGGTGAGCTTGGGGCTCTACGAGGAGGGCGCTTGGCAAGGATTTGGGGTCATCCGCCCCGCTCGCCATGGGGTCCGCATCGGTCCGTTGCAAGCTCCCGATGGGCGCCGGGCGCAAGTCCTGGTGCAGGCCTTGATGGCCACCCAAGCTCCCGGCACGCCGGTTCAAATCGATGTGCCCGACGCCAATTCCGCCGCGGTGCAATTGGCCGAGCGCTTGGACATGCGGCAGGTGTTTCAGACCGTGCGCATGTACCGCGGCACCCCCTTGGCGGTGGATTTGTCGCAACTCTTTGGCGTGGCCTCGTTCGAATTGGGATAAGGCGTATACAGTTTGTCCTCTCGCTAAAATAGGGCTTTGCCAGTGCTCCCAGTCAGCGGGCACTGGATTTGACCCCGCAAGGCCCTTTTGTGTCCCTGTCCATTCACATTCTGGAGGGTGGTGCTGCCCTCAGCGATTTCCGCCAACAGCAGTTACTCGAATCACTCTCGGGCGTTGACCCCGCCATCGTGGGTCTGCAAGCCCAGCACCTTTACTGCGTGGCGTTTGATGCGCAAACCGTCGACATCGACACCTGGCTTACCAAGGTGGCCGCATTGCTGGCCGACGAGGCCCGCCCGGCGCCATCCCAGGGCGAAGCCGCTGCCCTGATCGTGAGCCCTCGGTTGGGCACGGTCTCGCCTTGGGCCTCCAAAGCCACCGACATTGCGCACAACTGCGGCTTGCCAGTGCGGCGGGTGGAGCGCATCACGGAGTACCACCTGCGTCTCAAGGGAGGCTTGCTGCGCCGAGCCAGCCTGAGTGAGGCTGCGTGGGCTCAAGTGGCCGCGCGTTTGCATGATCGGATGACCGAATCGGTGCTGCGCACGCGTGAGGAGGCGACAGCCCTTTTCACCCCGTTGCAAGCCGAGCCGATGGCCCAGGTCGATGTGCTCCATGGCGGGCGCGCCGCATTGGTGGCGGCCAATCAGGATTGGGGCCTGGCCTTGGCCGACGACGAAATCGATTACTTGCAGGAGGCGTTCGCGCGTCTGGGGCGCAACCCGACGGATGTTGAGCTCATGATGTTCGCCCAGGCCAACAGCGAGCACTGCCGACACAAGATTTTCAACGCTCGCTTCACCATTGACGGGGAGGCCATGCCCCATAGCCTCTTTGGCATGATTCGCCACACCCATGCCACGGCCCCCGATTACACGGTGGTGGCTTATGCCGACAACGCTTCGGTCATGCATGGCCACCGCGTGGAGCGGTTCGTCGCACGCGCGTCCGACCACGGGGCGGTGTACGTCAAAGAACCGGCCCAACACCATGTGCTCATGAAGGTGGAGACGCACAACCACCCCACCGCCATCTCCCCGTTTGCCGGTGCTGCCACGGGCGCCGGGGGGGAAATTCGAGACGAAGGGGCCACGGGCCGCGGCTCGCGACCCAAGGCGGGATTGACAGGCTTTACGGTCTCCCGTCTTTGGGGCGGATTGGCAGACTCCCCGGGTGGCTTGCCCGGGCACCTCGCGAGCCCCCTTCAAATCATGACCGAGGGCCCGCTGGGCGGGGCGGCCTTCAACAACGAGTTCGGGCGCCCCAATTTGTGTGGGTATTTCCGCGAATACGAGCAAAAGGTCGATGGCATCCAGCGCGGCTACCACAAGCCCATCATGATTGCGGGCGGACTGGGCCAGATCGATGCCCAACAGACCCACAAGATCGCGTTTCCCGCCGGCACGCTGCTGATTCAGTTGGGCGGGCCTGGGATGCGCATTGGCATGGGCGGTGGGGCGGCGAGCTCCATGGCCAGTGGCACCAACGCCGCCGATCTGGACTTCGACTCCGTGCAGCGCGGCAACCCCGAGATCGAACGGCGGGCGCAGGAGGTGATCAATCATTGCTGGGCCGCCGGTGCGCACAACCCGATTCTGGCCATTCACGATGTGGGGGCGGGGGGCTTGTCGAATGCGTTCCCAGAGTTGGTCAACGACGCGGGCCGTGGCGCGCGCTTCGATTTGCGACAAGTTCCACTGGAAGAAAGTGGTTTGGCGCCCAAGGAAATCTGGTCCAACGAGAGCCAGGAGCGCTACGTGCTGGCCATCGCCCCTGAATCCCTGCCGCAGTTCGAAGCGTATTGCCAACGCGAGCGCTGTCCATTTGCGGTGATCGGGGTCGCCACCGAGGCCCGCGACTTGGTGCTCGCCGATGGCCCACACACGCCAGCGCCCGTGAACATGCCAATGGAGGTGTTGCTGGGTAAACCGCCCAAGATGCACCGCGACGTGACGCGCGTCGCACGTCCGACGCGCCCGATAGACCTCACGGGCGTCTCCGCGCAAGATGCCGTTATTGGGGTGCTCAGTCATCCCACCGTGGCCTCCAAGCGCTTTCTCATCACCATTGGTGACCGCGCCGTGGGCGGACTCACGCACCGTGACCAAATGGTGGGGCCCTGGCAAGTGCCGGTGGCCGATGTGGCCGTGACCTTGGCCGATTACGCGGGCTTTGCCGGCGAGGCCATGGCCATGGGCGAACGCACCCCGCTCGCGGCGGTGGATGCGCCCGCATCGGGACGCATGGCGGTGGCCGAGGCCATCACGAATTTGTTGGCAGCTCCCATCGCGCTGGAGCGGGTCAAGTTGAGTGCCAACTGGATGGCCGCTTGCGGCGAGCCGGGTGAGGACGCAGCCCTTTACGACACGGTGCACGCGGTGGGCATGGAATTGTGCCCCGCACTGGGCATTTCCATACCCGTGGGAAAAGACAGTCTGTCCATGCGCACCCAATGGACGCATGAGGGGCAAGTGCGCAAGGTGACGTCGCCGGTGAGCTTGATTGTGAGCGCCTTTGCCACCCTAGAGGACGTGCGGGGGACACTGACCCCGCAACTCGACGCTCACTTGGACACCAGCCTCATTCTGGTTGACCTGGGACGCGGGGCGATGCGCATGGGCGGCTCGATCCTGGAGCAAGTCCTCGACGCCGCGCAGCGGCCTAGCCACGACACGGTGCCCGATTTGCACGATCCCCAGGATCTCATTGAGCTTGTTCATGCGGTCAATGCCTTGCGCTCCGAGGGTTTGTTGCTGGCCTACCACGACCGCAGCGACGGGGGCTTACTGGCCTGCGTGGCCGAAATGGCTTTTGCCGGCCATGTGGGGGTTGCCCTGAATGTGGACATGCTCGTGACCGAGGGCGATGGCATCACTGACAGCCGGGCCGATTACGGGGATGCCAAGAACTGGTCCCAACAGGTGAGCGCGCGGCGCGACGAACGCACCTTGCGGGCCTTGTTCAATGAAGAGCTAGGCGTGGTCTTACAGGTGCGCACGAGCGACCGCGACACCGTGCTGCAGCGCTTGCGTGCGCACGGTCTCTCGCGTCATAGCCATGTCGTCGGCAAAACGCGACCGGCCAACGCGGCCATCACCAAAGGACAGGGCGAGCTCGCGGTGTGGCGCGATGGCAAAGAGTGGTTTAGTGCGTCCTTGGCCGATTTGCATCAGGTCTGGGATAGTGTGAGCTGGCGGGTCGCCCGCGTGCGTGACAACCCCGTCTGTGCTGACCAAGAGCACGCCACTGCCGGTCAACCTGACGATCCCGGCTTGCACCTGCACCTGAGCTTTGACCCGCAAGACAACCCGGCCGCGCCATTTTTGAATTTGGCGCAACCCCGTGTGGCCATTTTGCGTGAGCAGGGTGTGAATTCGCACATGGAGATGGCCTACGCCTTCACGGCAGCAGGCTTTGAGGCACACGATGTGCACATGACCGACTTGCAGAGCGGTCGCGTCGCGCTCTCCGAGTTTCAAGGCGTGGTGGCTTGTGGTGGATTTAGCTACGGCGACACCCTGGGCGCCGGGGTGGGGTGGGCCCGCAGCATCCGCTTTAACCCGCAGTTGGCCGAAGCGTTTGGGCACTTCTTTACGCGCGGCGACACCTTCGGTTTGGGGGTCTGTAATGGTTGCCAGATGTTCGCCGAGCTTGCCGCATTGATTCCGGGTGCCGAGGCCTGGCCGCGCTTTACCCACAACCAAAGCGGGCGCTTCGAGGCCCGGTTGTCCCAGGTGGAAATTTTGGCGTCCCCCAGCCTCTTTTTCGCGGGTATGGCGGGAAGCCGACTGCCCATCGCGGTCGCGCATGGCGAAGGCTTTGCCAATTTCACCTACCGCGGCAACCCACAAACGGTGTTGGCCGCCATGCGCTATGTCAATCCGCAAGGCGAGGCCACCACGCAATACCCTCACAACCCGAACGGCAGCCCTGGCGGACTGACCGCGGTGACCACGGCCGATGGCCGCTTCACGGCCATGATGCCCCACCCCGAGCGGGTGTTTCGCAACGTGCAGATGAGCTGGACCTCGGGGGATGTGTCGGACTTCAGTCCGTGGATGCGCCTGTGGCGCAACGCGCGCCGCTGGGTGGGCTAAAGCACCGCTGGTGGCCTCAGTCTTGGGCCATCTGCGGGCGGCTGCGGTAGAAGGTCAGGGGCTGGGCTGCCATTTCCTGGAGTACATGGCGCTTCATCTTGCCTACGACGTGCATCTCGCAGGGTTTGCAATCAAAGCGCAGGGTGAGCTTTTCCTTGCCGTTGATGAGTTGCATGGGCTCGGCCCGCACCGTGCCCTGAACCCCTGTCACGCCTTTGGCTTGCTTGGGGCATAAGCTGAGGGAGAAGCGCACGCAGTGCTTGGTGATCATGAGGCTCACCTCGCCGGTTTCCTCCTGGCTCTCATAGGCGGCATCAATCACCTTCACGCCGTGGCGGGCGTAGAAATCGCGCGCCTTGTGGTTGTAGACATTGGCGAGGTAGCTCAGTGTGTCCTCAGGGTAGGGCACCGGGGGCTCCACCGGTTGCAGGCGGGGCAAGCGCGCGAGCCCGGCCTCGCGGGCCGCTTCGAGCGCGCTCACTGCCTCACGGCGCAACGTGTTGAGGATCGAGGGCGGCACAAACCATGGCTGGCTCAGCTGGACTCGGGTATCAATGGCCTGAAAAAGGGTCTCGCCCAGTTTGCCCAATTGCTGCGCAAGCTGCTTGGGCGCGTTGGCAGGGTCTTTGGGCGCTTGCCAGGCGAGGGTGCATTCGGCACGGGCGCTAAAGCCCACTTCATCGGTGAGGGTGAGCGCCAAGCCCTGGGGGGTTTCGCGCAAGTCCAGCCACACGCCGATGCGCCGTTGCGCCGATTTCTTCTCCAACTGGCGCACCCAGCGCATGTCGCGGTTGCGGTTGACCTGCACCCCTTTGCGCAGGTCTTTGAACTGCGCCATGGGGTCCTTGGGAAAGAGCTTCCAACTGCCCGCGGTAGGGCCGGCTTCTGCGCGGTTGATTTGTAGGCCGTGCAGATTTTTCTGGAGGTCGTGATAGCACAGGCCGTCGCCGTTGTTGATCACCTCTTGCGGGTCATCGAGCTGTAACCAGAGGTGGTCCGGGCCGACTTTGTCCACCCAGCCAATGGCTTGGCCGGGGTTCTTCGGGGTATCAAACGCGCCAATGTCTTCCTGACGTCCGTTGACAAAGTAATCGGTGAATTCGCGATTGAAGTTCTGGTTCGGATCGGGCGTGAAGCTGAACTCGCAGCGCCCGTGTGAGGTGGCCGAGAGTTCGGGGCGCTCATTCAAGATGGCGTCGAGCAGGAGACGGTAATGCGCTGTGATGTTCTTCACGTAGGCCATGTCTTTGTAGCGGCCTTCGATTTTGAAGCTGCGCACGCCCGCGTCGATGAGGGCGCGTAGGTTGTCACTCTGGTTGTTGTCCTTCATTGAGAGGACATGCTTGTCATGCGCCACGATGCGGCCTTGTGCATCCCGCACCTCATAAGGCAAGCGGCAGGCTTGCGAGCAATCGCCCCGGTTGGCGCTACGGCCGGTATGGGCGTGGCTGATGAAGCATTGACCGCTGTAGGCGACGCACAAAGCGCCGTGAATGAAGAACTCCAGCAAACACCGGTCGGCATCCAGAACACGGGCGACATCGGCAATCTGGGGGAGGGTGAGTTCGCGGGCCAGCACGAGCTTGGACAAGCCCACGTCTTGCAAAAATCGTGCTTTCTCCGGCGTGCGGATATCGCACTGGGTGCTGGCGTGGAGTTGCAGGGGCGGGAGATCAAGGGCCAAGAGCCCCATGTCTTGGATGATGAGGGCGTCCACGCCCGCCTCGTAGAGCTGCCAGGCTTGCGTGCGGGCGGCCTCGAGTTCGTCGTCACGCAAGATGGTGTTGAGGGTGACGAAGATACGGCTGTGGAAGCGGTGCGCATGGCGCACCAGCCGCTCAATCTCGGACACCGAGTTGTCTGCGGTGGCACGTGCGCCAAAAGAAGGGCCGCCGATGTAGACGGCATCGGCACCGTGGTTAACAGCCTCGATGCCGATGTCGGCGGTTCGGGCGGGGGCGAGGAGTTCGAGAGCCTGTTTACTCAACCTTGGCCTTGGCGCGCATTTCCTGCTGGAAGTTGGCCAGGCGCTGTTGCTGCAATTGCTGCGCAATCTGCGGCTTGACCTCATCGAGCTTGGGCAGTTGGGCCTCGCGCTCGTCGTCGAGGCGGATCACGTGAAAGCCAAATTGGCTCTTCACTGGCGTTGGGGTGTATTGTCCTTTTTTGAGGGCGACCATGGCGTCGGAGAACTCCTTGACGAAGTTGCCGGGTGCAGCCCAGTCGAGGTCACCCCCGTTGGCGCCGGAACCAGGGTCCTTGGACTGCTTTTTGGCGATGTCTTCGAACTTCGCACCTTTTTTCAGGCTCGCAATAACGGCGTTGGCCTGGGCTTCGGTTTCCACCAAGATGTGGCGCGCACGGTATTCTTTACCCCCATTGGCGGCCACGAATTTGTCGTACTCTGCCTTGATGTCGGCATCGGTCACCGGGTTCTTTTCTTGGAAATCGGCGAAGAGCTGACGAATCAAAATGGTTTGACGGGCCAACTCAATCTGGTTCTTGAAGTCATCCGAGGCATCGAGTCCACGGCTTTGGGCTTCTTGCATGAAGATTTCACGCGCAATGACTTCTTCCTTGATCTGGGCTTCCATGTCCGGCGTCACGGGACGACCCGAGCGCGCCACTTGCTGGGCCAGAGCGTCCGCGCGGGATTTGGGCACCGCTTTGCCATTGACGATGGCGATGTTTTGGGCTGTCGCGGCCATGCTCGCGCCAGCCAAGAGAAGGGTCGCCAGGGTACGGCCAATCGGGTGTTTATTCATGAATCGACTCAAGCTTCAGAGGGTGAGGGGAGAATTTCAATGGCCAGGGCATGCAGGCCCGCGTCCAAATAATCTTGCAATGCATCATACACAAGCCGGTGTTGGGCAACCTGACGCAAACCTTTAAATTTCGGGCTCGACAGACGAACCCGGAAATGCGTGCCCGAGGTGCGTCCTTCGGTACCGGCATGGCCGGCGTGGGCCGCGCTCTCGTCGATCACCTCGAGCGGGTAGGCGTCGAGTCGCTCGCGCAGACGCTGAGTGAGGGCTTGGGCTGTGGCGGTGATCATGGTTGGTCCTTGGCGGAGTCGGGGCTTTCCTGCGGCAGGTGACGGCTGAGGTAGACCCCCTGCGCCAGCACGAACACCAGCATCAGCCCCATGCTGCCAAAGAGCTTGAAGTTGACCCAGGTATCGGTGTCAAACGCGTAAGCCACCCACAAATTGAGCAAGCCCATCACGGCGAAAAACCCGGCCCAGCTGTGCAGCAGCACGACCCACGCGGCCTCCGGGAGCTCTAACTGCTTGTCGAGAAGCACCCGCAGGAAATTGCGCTGGAACAAAAAGTGCCCCACCCAGAGCGTGCCGCCCATGAGGCCGTAGAGCACGGTGGGCTTCCACTTGATGAAGGTCTCGTCCTGCGAGAGCAGCGTAGCCCCACCAAAGAGCACGATCACACCCAAACTCAACCACTGCATGGGTTCGATGCGACGATGGCGAAAGTAGTGCCAGCCAATTTGCACGACGGTGGCGGCAATCGCCACCGCCGTGGCGGTGAAGATACCCGCCGTCTTGTAGGCGACAAAAAACAAAATGATGGGGAAGAAATCAGCCAGGACTTTCATGGACTGTCCTTGGGCTCAAAGAGCAGGGCCGCGGAGTTCATGCAAAAGCGCAAGCCCGTGGGTGCCGGTCCATCGTTAAAGACGTGGCCAAGGTGCGCGTCGCAACGGGCGCACACGGTCTCGGTACGGACCATGCCGTGGCGCGTGTCGCGCCGCTCTTCAATAGCGCCAGGCTCGGCTGCGTAAAAGCTCGGCCAGCCGCAACCCGCGTCAAACTTGGTGTCGGCTTCAAAGAGCTTGGCGCCACAGCTGATGCAAAGGTAGCGCCCCGCTTGCCAATGGTTCTCATACCGGCCAGTGAAAGGGCGCTCCGTTCCGCTGTGACGCGTCACTTCGAAAGCGCCCGGCTCAGCCCCTTTAGCGGCCAGAATCTCTTGCCATTGGGCGTGCGTTTTCTGAATCTTCATGCCCGCTATTGTCGCCTGAGGCACTCCCGGGCGGTTATACCCGCGCCACAAACACCCAAACCCCTCACAGGTATGCGTGGGCTCGCTCAACCGCGCTCGCGCAAACGCGCGAGTTCACGCAAATAGTGATGCATTTGTCGGGCAAGCGCTTGACGTTGCTGCGCTTTGGCTTTGGGCAGAAGCGGTGGCATGGTGGAATTGGCCATGCGTGCGGCCGGATCGAGTAGTTTTTCCACAAACTCTGCCTCGTTCAGGCTCTGCGCCAATTGGGTTAATTCGGTGGGCATTTTTTGTCCGCCGTAGCCTTGAATTTGGTGGCAACTGAGACAAGCTTCTTGGACTTGCTTGGCCGTGCGTCGATCCGCCTCGGAGAGCCCAGGGTGGAGCAAGCTTTCTTTGCGCTGGGTGTCCACCCGAACTTGCGCCACTTGGTAGGGCCAAATATGGCCGCCACGCTCGCGCAACCGGATGTGGCGCAGGTTATCCCAAACCAGATAGTACGGCCCCAGAGGTACGCCCATCTGGCGTTGCAATGGGTTGTCGACGGTGAAATCCGATTGCCCTCGGATGGCGATGGCCAAAAGGGGCTCATGGCGCACGATGTCCTCGCTCGGGATACGGGAGATATAACCATCCAGGGCCAGAAACGCCACTTCATTGCCGGGCGCACGCCAGGCCCGACCCAGCACGAGGTCGAGCAACTGACTGGCGGGATAGCCTTGGTAGGTGCGCTTGGCCGGTAAATCGGCCGCGAGCAGGTGTGGCTCCAAGACGGTGAGGTTCTGAGGGGCTTTGCCCAGTCGCGCGGCTAAGGTGTCGGGCGCCGGCAAAGGCTCTGCTCTGGCGAATAGGGCCAATCCCCCCATGAGGGCAAAGACAAATAGATGACGTGACAATCGAGTCAAAAAGAATTCCATGGTATTGATCCTATCCATAAATAAATGTTTTTGTATTATATTGATTCGGATGGTGTCAGGGCTACAGCACGGTCATTCAAACCGCTGTCTGGATGGTGTAAGGTAGATGTCTTGAACAAAAAAAGGGGACGCATGCCTTGCCGCTGCGCCCCATACAAGAGGAGCACACCATGTTGGGACTCATGCAGGATCAGCCGTTGCTGATCTCGAGCTTGATTGAATTTGCGGAAAAACACCACGGGGATGGTGAAATCGTCTCGCGGCGCGTCGAGGGCGATATCCACCGTACGGATTGGGCTGCCATTGCCAAGCGCTCGCGCCAAGTCGCGCGCGCCTTAGATGCCTGGTCGCTCGCGCACGGCGATCGGGTCGCCACCTTGGCGTGGAATGGTTACCGGCACTTGGAGCTTTACTTTGGCGTGAGTGGCAGTGGTCGGGTGTTGCACACCATTAACCCGCGCCTGATTCCCGAGCAAATCGCCTGGATCGCCAACCATGCCGAAGACCAGGTGCTGTGCTTTGACATGACGTTTCTGCCCATCATCCAGAAAATTCACGCCCAATGCCACACCGTGCGTCATTGGGTTGCACTGTGCGAGGCCGATGCACTGCCCAAGGACACGGGCATCCCGAACTTGGTGAGCTATGAGGCCTGGATGGGGTCGCAGGCACAAACTTATGACTGGCCGGTGTTTGATGAAAACAGCGCGTCGAGCTTGTGCTACACCTCGGGCACCACGGGCAACCCCAAAGGCGCGCTCTACAGTCACCGATCCACGATCCTGCACGCGTATGCATCGGCCTTGCCCGATGTCATGGCCATCTCTGCGCGCGACAGCATCCTGCCCGTCGTGCCCATGTTCCACGTCAACGCCTGGGGCATCCCCTACAGCGCCGCACTCACTGGCGCCAAGCTGGTTTTTCCGGGGGGCCAGCTCGATGGTCAGTCGGTGTACGAGCTCATCGAGGCTGAAGGCGTGACCTTCGCCGCAGGCGTACCCACCGTCTGGCAGATGTTGCTGACCCACATGTTGCCCAAGGGCTTGAAGTTCTCCACCCTCCAGCGCACGGTCATTGGGGGTTCGGCTTGCCCGCCAGCCATGATTGATGCCTTCCGCGATGACTACGGTGTGGACGTGCTTCACGCTTGGGGCATGACTGAGCTCAGCCCTCTGGGCACCCTGTGCACCTTGAAGAACAAACATTTGAAGCTCCCGGCCGAGCAGCAGATGAAGATTCGCCTCAAACAGGGGCGCGCCATTTATGGCATTGACATGAAGATCGTCAACGACCAAGGCCAACCGCAGCCCCACGATGGGCAGACCTACGGCGATTTGCTGGTGCGCGGGCCTTGGGTCATTCGGGAATATTTCAAAGGGGAGGGCGGCTCCCCCTTGCAAGACGGCTGGTTCCCCACGGGGGACGTGGCCACGATTGACGCCGATGGCTTCATGCAAATCACGGACCGCACAAAAGATGTGATCAAGTCGGGGGGCGAGTGGATCAGCTCGATCGACGTGGAAAACATCGCCATGGCGCACCCCAGCGTTGCCATGGCTGCGTGCATCGGGGTCTTCCATCCCAAATGGGATGAGCGTCCGGTGCTCGTGGTGGTGAAAAAGCCTGACGCGTCCGTCAGCCGCGACGAATTGCTCGCCTTCTACGAGGGCAAAATTGCCAAGTGGCAAGTGCCTGATGACGTGATTTTTGTTGACGCCATACCCCTGGGTGCAACGGGTAAGATGCAGAAAAACCGTTTGCGCGAGCAGCTACACGATTACAAACTCCCCGCTTGAACTGACTCTCTTTGGAGCCCTCCATGACAGCCACCTATCAGGTGCACGGCAA
>JACCDX011282153.1_pt1 | contig 58117 bp, 39 predicted proteins | sample 7449681 | NCBI WGS metagenome assembly JACCDX01 (sample SAMN15323450, study PRJNA562643) | freshwater metagenome | isolation source: river surface water | place: USA:Blue River Watershed | collected 2017-08-18
CAACAGTGACTGGAGCAGGCTTGATAGCAGGAGCAACAATAGTCTTAGCAACTGCAATTGGTTTAGCAGATGCAACAGACTCGTTGTCGGAGTCAGAATCAGAACTGTCAGAGTCGGAGTCAGAGTCAGAATCAGAGTCGGAGTCAGAATCAGAGTCAACAGAGTCGCAATCAGAATCAGAGTCGGAATCAGAATCAGAGTCGGAATCAGAATCGGAATCAGAATCGGAATCAGAGTCAGCAAACTTGAAACCATTATTGGCAACATCGTCGTTAATATTCTCAGGTTCAATGAAGGAGTCAGAGATGAGGTCGATGTTGGTCGTAAAGTTGTAGGGCTTGTACTCACGGAGAGGACCACAAGAGCAGAACTCACCTACAAGAGAACTAATCCACTCATATGGGTTATTGCCTCGGTCAACGCACTTGCGCTCTTGGAGATATGTGCATGTGTCAGAGTAGACAATGTCAACGGACTTGGTTTGTTGCATGTTCTTGGGAGTATTATCAACAACCTTCAAACTCATGGCACGACCACTGCCCTTCTTGTTGAATGCACGAATGAAACCCATGACTTTTCTTACCAAGTTGCTGTCATATTCAGTCTCGTTAGGGAAAGGGCCAAAGTGAACCTTGCGGATTGAAACCTTACCACATTTGCGTTCAACAGTTTCCTCAGTGCGCCATACATAGAAATTCTTACCATAGGGCAAAGTAGTTTGGCCAGCAAGAACAACGCGCTTCTTTGTGGCGAAAAATTCCTGACCATTGGAAAAGATAGACTTGGTAGGCTTGTACTCGTCATCAGAGTCAGAGTCAGAGTCAGACTCAACCTTGCGACGAATAATCTGCTTGGACTTCTTAACGGTCTTCTTAAGGGGCTGAGACTTGGTCTCAATCAGACTCATACAAAAAGCAGCACTCATTTTAGCCATAACAAGTTGTTCTTTAAGGCCCTGTTCGAAACGCTTCTTCTCGGCCTCAATTGCCTTAGCACCATCAGCAGCACTGACATGGAAACCGGATCCAGAGTGTTCCCAGCCTTCAGCCTTGTTACTGATGAACTTGGCAAATCCACCCTTGTTCTCATAGTGAGACCACCAACCAGCGAGGTAGTAGTCCTTGTAAAGAACGAGGTTAGAAATGTAAGTGCTAATGCTAATGGTGTTTTGTTTGAGGGCAACGAGACACTTGTTGACTTTAATCCACTCATTGACAGTTTGAAAGTCGTGGGCAGCAAATTCCTCAATTGAAAGACCAGAAGCTTCAATGTTATTCTTAACATAGCGAAGAGCAGTGTCAAGACTAATCTTGTTGGCACGGGAAATAATGACAGCGTTAGAGAGTTCATCATCCTTGGCAATCCACTCACTGAAAGTGATTGAATAGGAAGGATAAGCCTCCTTAAAGCGAAGGAAGAGTTCAGGGGAACTCATCGCAATGTCACGAGCAGTGCCGACAACAATGGGGTCAGCAGTCAAAGGAATACCATAAAACCAAGACCAGAAGCCGGCATAGTAGTCCTTTTCAGAGGCAACGTGGCGCTCATCAACGTGCACAATTTCAACAATTGTGCGCTTAGAAACCTTGTCCCATTCGCGGTTCTCAATAACAGTGCGCTCAATGCCAAGGTCTTCCCATTCGATGAGTTTAGCACTAACTAGTTTTGAGAACGTAGGGAAGGACAATTTCATTGACTTTGAGAGCCAATGGGCGTAGACATTATTGGAAGCACAATCAATGACATAGTTGTTAAGGTCCATAAAGTCAACGGCACCGTTAGTAGCATATGCAACATGAATTGGATTAGACATGTCAGCATCTACTAGTCTGGCAGCACGAAGGGCTTCCTTAGCAATCCGAGCCTCGCGTTCAATGGCTTCAGCACGTTCCTTCTGTGCTTGGTGATGAAGAGCAGCCCTTTTAGCAAACTCAATGTTTTGAGCTTCATAATCAGCGAGTGCTTGCTCAGAAACTTGAGGAAGAGGAACAAAGCCAACAGTGCTTTTGGGAACATCAAGTTCCTGAACACAACTAATAATCTCGTGAAGAGGTTCATAGCCAAGTTCAGAAACAAAGTGAACCATACGATAGGTGGAAACAATGCTCTCTGCAATGAAGTAGATATCATTGTTGACACCAGTCAATTTCTTGTCACACTCGGTAGCCGTAGCCTTAGAGGCTCCAACTTTGAGTGCAATTAACTCTTGACGCTCGTTCTTCTTTGCTGCGAGTTGGTTCATAAGATGGTTACGCTGAATTAAAGCGTCCATACCGGAACTGATTGTGCAGTTGCAGTTACCATAGAGGTCACCAACGCAAATCATCTTAACGCAACCCTTGTCGTCAATTTCCGACACATGGCATCCGCGTTTGCAGTTGTTACCGTGTGTGCAGACATTGGCAAGAGTTACGTTGCAATTGTCACCACCAATCAAGCGGGCAATTTCGCAATCCTTATCTTGTCTGCAGACCTTGATGCGACGACCAATGGCCCAAACATCATTCTCTCTGTCAGAGTCGGGACCCTCAAAGAGACCGAACTTGAACTCGTAGTTGTGCTCTGGTTTGCGGGAGATACCAGCAGCAGTGTACCACATGTTGATAATGTTAATGAACTCACTGGGAACAGGCTGAGGCAAAACAGGGTGAATTCTGGAGTCAAGTAGGTAGACACGCTCGACATGACGCCAGTTATCACTGAGGCACTTGTAAGCCTCTTCAAAAATTGCCTGAATGTTCATTTTATCCGCACCACGTACCATAGCTTTGGTAAGCTTGGCAATGAAAGGATACTCTTGAACAGCAGAGGAATGGTGCGCAAAGTGGCAACGAGTTCCATGTCTGCATGATTCGTTCTTAGAATTGATGTTATGGAGCATTTGAGTACCACACATCGCAGTGTACTTCTTAACAGCGAATTTAGCAGGAGCACTACCAATAGGTTGGCAGATGGCAACAACGGGTTCGGCAACAGGTGCAAACTTTGCTGCAACTTCAACAGGATGAGACCATTTGCAGGTCTCTCCATTACCACAACCGGTAGTTAACCAGCCTTGGCAGATGGGAGTAGGAAGATGAGGATGAGTTTTGTCATTGCCGGGATGCTCGCAAATCTTAACGCCCTTGCGCTTTGAAATAGGAATTGAGCAGAGTTCAACCCAGCCAACGCAGGCACAAACCTTTTTACCACCAATAGTGATAATGCAGGTACCTTCAGTGGCAACGGGTTCACGGCGAATGGGCTTAGACTTGGGCTTAGTTACGGAAATAAAGCCGGTATTGTCATCAGCAGAAACAGGAGTACTAGACTCAGAGATATCAGCCTTAGGGGCAGATGTGGTCTTTCGCATAGAAGCAGGAAGATTGTTGGAGGGGGTTTTTGTAACATTGGTGGACTTGTTACCAGCCATAGGAGTACTAGACTCAGAGATATCAGCCTTAGGGGCAGACGGGGTCTTTCGCATAGAAGCAGGAAGATTGTTGGGGGGGGGTGATTGCACTTGTCTGGCGGCCTCTGGAAAGGCAGTACAACCGGTAATACCAGATTTATTAACTTTATGAGAAGTATGAGCCATTAACAGGATTTTCGGTTAAGGAACCACCTCAGACTTAAAATTTCAATTTTTTTTATTTCATAATAAAAAATTATATCGCAGGAAAAAGAATTGCAAATTCTTGCCCTTGCTGACACTTTTATTTATATGGTAGTATAAAGTAAAATATTAGATAAAGTAATTAAGCACAGTTATTATAATTAATTTAAAGTAATTTTAATTTGTGTTTTTAGGAGGATGCATGATATGGTGTGCTCGAGTCATTACCCATCCCTTTACACGTGCAGATTGAAGAAGTTTAAATTGCTTAGTAATTTCTTCGACATTAGGATATGTGGTTCGTACAAGTTTATACATCTTACGAATTTCATCATCGTGTTTGGATACTTTGACACTATAAGTATAAATTTTATCTTTAATAAGTCTGTAAGTATCGGTTTTATCTTTGTCCGCTCTAACTCTGGACCATAGATGAGGAGGAAGTTGACTTAGATAAACGCTAAAGTGATGTGTAGTTGACGTTTTATTTGGTTTAGGAAGAACTTGATACCATCCGTCAGCAATATCATCTTGACTTAGAGGATTAACAAGAACTTCAGTTTTCTTACCATCTTTATCACGATGGTTAACATAAAATTGGCCATGTTTAAGACCAGTTTGATGTGTGGATTCATTAGTTTCGTTTTGAGTTTCCATTGAATTAGATATTACTTACTAATCTATGGACCATGAACCAATAAGTTTAAAAATCAACTTTTTTCAGAAAATTTGATTTTTTCATATATTAATATATTAATCTATCCTGATAATGAGAAATCCATTTAAGAACAATCAATTGACAATTAATGAAATTGTCCAATGGAAATTAACCCCTTTAATAAATCCTAGAACAGGCAAACCAATAAAGCAAAATGGAGGAACATATCAAATAATAGAGTCCGTTTATAAAAAGTCAAAGTCTGAAGTTGATAAACTTGTTTCAATCAAAGTCGCTAGTAATGTAAAAATAAAAGAATCTGACAACTTGGAAGAATCAAATATTTCCAAAATACCCATTGATATTGAGCAGGTTAAAATAAATATTTTAAATTGCATTGACGATAGAGACCCAATAAGTATGAACATGTTTTGGGAAGAATCTACAGGCACTAAAAAAATAGTCTATCCAACAGAATCATATGAGCAATTAGTTTTTTATACTGATGGGAATAAAATGTTAAGATGTTTAGAAAAAGAAACTTTACGGTATTTACTTGCATATGGTCTATCTGTTCATCCAGTAACATCAGAACAACTTCCTCAAAATATTTTTAATGATCTGGATGCTGTTGACTTAAAAAAGCAAGAGCAATTAAAAACTGTTGAAGATATTGCTCTTGAAGTATTTCAATATTTTGCCAAGATATCTATTTTTATTGACTATGAATGGTTTATGGGTTTGGATAAATCTTCATTATTAAAATTTAATTATGAACTTAAAGATTTTTGGTTTCATAATGTTTCATCAACACAAAAAGCTATGGTATCAAACTCAGTTATACTCGGTAAATCAAATGAAGAATTAGAAGATAAAACTATTGAACAAATTCAAAAGTACTTACTTGGTGAAATTGAACAAATGTTAAAATGTGACAAAGAAGAAGTTAAATACATGTGTAACTACATTATACTTGGTGCTTTAGGTATTGTTATTCCAAAAATAAAAGAACTTTACCCAGATTTTGCATTTGCTTTTTAATTTATTTTGTATAAGTTTAAATAAATAATTAAAAATCATTTGTATTTAATTATAGATTTAATCGGTTTCGGGTGCAGGAGGTGCTTTTGGTTTAGAGTCCATTGAATAATAAATATATCCAACAACTCCTAAAATAACTGCGCCTGCTAATATTAGAGAGTATATTTGAAAATCAAATTTTTTTTTATCACCGGTTGTGCCACTAGAGGGTTCCATTCCAATATTTATATTTGTATTTATTTCTTTAGATAGTTCTTCAGATCTAGATTTTGCAAGTTCTTGATTTAAAAACTTGGGCATTCTGGCTTCTTCATCAGCAATTTGGGCTTTTGACTGGGATTTTTTTGATAAAATAAAACTCATTAAAATAAATTAGATAAAAAATTATTAGTTATCTTCTAAATTACTGGGTTTGGACTTACGAGTCATCATGAAAATAATAATGCCAATAATAATCAATAGTAACACACCTCCACTAATAAACATGGTGTTGGTTGATTGGGCTTGTGCATCTGCTGCCATTTTTTCAGCCATTTCTTTTGCTTTAGCTACAGCTGCATCAGCATCTGCTTTTGCTTTTAATGCTGCTGCATTAGCGGCATCAGCATCTGCTTTTGCTTTAGCTGCGTCGGCATCTGCTTTTGCTTTTATTGCATCTGCATCTGCTTTTGCTTTTGCAGCAATGGAATCTGCTTGAGCTTTAGCTGCGTCGGCATCAGCCTTGGCTTTGTCTGCTGCGAGCGCTGCATCTGCTTTGGCTTTAGCTGCTGCAAGTGTATCAGCATCTGCTTTAGCTTTAGCTGCAGCAATTGCATCATCAGCTTGTTTTTTTGCTGCAGCATCATCTAAAATTTTCTTATCAGCTGCAGCTTTTTCAACTGTATCAACTTTTTGAGCAGGGTCAACAGGAACACTGGTTTCAGTAGGAGGTTGGGCAGGAGGACCACCACAGTTGTTTTCTTGTTTAATGTCTTCAAAATTTGCATCCCCTCCAATGTTAGAATCGGCAATATTAATTTGATTAAGACAAATTGAAACATTACCAGTATCGTCTTGTGCTAATGTATAGGCTTTAGAACGACTTGAATCACCTCCAGTAGCTCTAACTGCACATCTTGCATCAAGAACTCTTGGAAATTGTTTTGGTTTATCGGCTTTAAAAATGTTTAAGGTGTACTTACTAAAGTTATTGTCAAGTGAAGTTTGGGGTCCAGTAAGTCCATAAGGATTTTTGGTTCCAAAAGTTTTATCTTCGATTTCTTTAGCAGGCCAAGTATTAAGATTTGGACCAAATAATGAATTTAAGCAATGACATTCAGGAGGCCCATAGTTCATTTTATTTTCAACATCCCAACACATTTTGTTATCAACAGAATTTGCAAATTGAGGTACTAATGCACCAGCTTTATTTTTACCAATTTTAACACATCCTTGTTCGTATAAACTTTTAGCGCAATAATCCATCATAAAGTTGTCACAAACTGAATTACCTCCACCTCCGCGGATAGTTGAAAAATTATATCCTGCTTTTCCTCCGGTAGTTTCATTGCCACACCATTCTTCTCTATTTCCTTCTATTTGGAGACCAACATAAGTTGTGTCCAAACAAATACCTTGTTTAGCGCATCTATCATCAGACGGATCTATTGCACGAGGAAAAGCAACAGAAACAACATTATTTAATTCTTTTGTTATATCTGGTCTAACTACATCTCTACAACAAGCTTTTGCAACGTGTATTTTTATTTCCCTATCTTTGTATGTGGATGTTTGGTTTTGCACAATGTTTTTAATTTCTTTGGCTAATAAAGAATCACCAAATCTTCTATCGTCAGAACTTTTTCCAATAGTATTTCCCATATAATATAAAATAGATAATATATACCAATTTAAATAAATTTATATATTATAATTTTAATTGTTAATTAATTTTGACATAATTTCCGTTAATTGGTCTCCATTAGAATATTTATGGAATTCAACATCATTACCAGTGTCTTTAGATAAAATAAAATAATTTAAAGTTTTATTGTTAAAGCTAATGGTTTTATCAACTATTTTAAATTTTTGAACAGTCTCATCTTTCTTTTCTTTATTTTTAAAAGTAATTGGTTCAATAGTTATTACTGAATCGGTTTCTGTAAACTTGCCTTTAATTTGGGATTTTTGCACAAACAAATCATAAATGGAATAAAATAACATTGAGTGTAAATGATTCCAAAACAAATATTTTTCTTCACCAGCTGGCATAAAACCATCAGCAGTTTGTCTAATTCTTAGAGTCGATTTAGTATACTCACTAACTTTTTCATTTGGAATAATAATAAGTGGAACCTTACTTATGTTGTTTGGTTTAATGTCAGGTGCATTTTCAGGTACTGTTGTCGCTAATACAGTTTCATTACCAGATGAAATAAATGAAAATTCTTTGTTGGCATCGGTTTTATGTTCTTCATGTAGTGCGTGTAATAATACTTTTTTGTAGTCATCATTGAGATCAAAAAAACTAACTAAGCGATAAAGTTTACCTTTTGACACAATAGCTACACTAAAACTATTATCATCTGAACCAGCAGCAAAATTTTCATTAAGTGTACAAGTTAATAATAAATATAAAACTCCCAACACAAGAAGTATTTTTATGATTTCTTCAGTCTTCATATAATTATTATTAGATTTTTTTTTATATTTTTCTAAATTATAATATAAATGTTAGATAACGTTATTAATTTAAATAAATATTTAAAACCAAAAATTAGAGAAAACTTTGCTTTAGTTGGTGGTGGTAATGAGACATCAATATCTGATAGTACAAAAGTAACTAAAAATTTTGAAAATAACCAAAAAATAGATCGTTCAATGATGGTTGAATCAGTTACAAAATTAGTAAATAATGTATCATCTGATGTTATGCAAAAAAATAGTTCAACTGCAGCATCTGCAGCAGGAGCATCAAATAGTTTAAATTTAATGGATATAGAGTGTGATACTGTGTCGATATCTGGTGTACACCAAGGAGCACAAGCAACAAATCAAACTGTTGTAAAATCAACTCAATCAAACTTTAGTAAAATATCAACTGAAATATCAACAACAATTGATAAAACAATTGAAAAAGTTGGTGGAACAGACTTAGCTGCATTACAAGCTGAAAACACTAAACAACTTAATGACTTTATGGGTGCTATGCCTGGTTATGATCCAGATAAAGCTCAAAAATTAGCATCCCAATGTCCAGACGATAGTGGTTCATTGATTAGTGCAGGAAATAAATGTAATGTTAGTTCTTCATATGAATTGGATGCAAGTGTAAAACAATCACTTGAATTAGATGAATCATTTAAAATTAATGACCAAGATGATATTTCTAATGAAATTCAAACAAAACTAGACCAAGCAAATTTTGCTTCATGTGAAGCATCTGCATCTGCATCTAACCAAATTGCTTTACAAAAAGTTAAATGTAAAGATATGAAAATATCAGATATTGAACAACAAGCCATTGCAAGTTTGTATATGACTTGTGTATTTGACCAAAAGAATGTTAGTGAAATTGCAAATAAAATAACAAATAAAATTTCTAAAAAATATAATCAAATTTACGACGCGGTTGCTAAAAAAGGAGAAGAAAAGGGTCAAGATTGGTTAGATAAAAAGATGCAATTGGTTGATGCACTAGCAGGTGCAGGAGTAGAAAAAATCATGGCAGCAGCAGGTAATTTACCACCCGCATCTGGTGCAAGTACAACTCCTGATTCTGGATCCACTGGTAGTAAAACAGATGAAGTAAAATCAGATGGGTCAAAATCTGGAGGTCCAACTACTGATGCAATACCAACTATTGGACCTAAGCCAGGAACTACAACTCAACCAGTAAATTTTAGCAAACCGACAACACCAAGCCCAACCCCAAGTACAACCTCATCTACTTCTGCACAAGCCCCAACAAGCCAAAATACCCAACCTAGCCAAAATACAAATACTCAACAACCAACTTCTCAATCTCAAACAGATTCATTACTTTCAAATCCATATGTGTTATATGGGGGAATTGGTTTGATTGTTTTAATTATATTGGTTATAGTTATTATGGTTATGTCAGGGTCTGGAAGTTCCACAGACGATACCAGTTCTGATTCAGATGAATAAATAAAACAAAATTAAATTTTTTATAATATTAATTTTGTTTTTTTAATTTAAGCTAAAGTTCCAAGATTAGCAATAGCGGTTTTAAGTCCTTTAATTTGGAAGGTAGAACCTCCGCCACCTTGGTACCAAGTAAGTTTACATTTGATAATACCGTTTGGTGATACATTAGGAATGGAATAATCGTATGGGGTGGGACCTTGTGATTTCCAACCGCGGTAATCACCAACGATACCAGATAAACTTCCGCCAATCCCATTCCAATCAAATGGAGTGTATAGGAAGTCAGTGTTTTGATATTCAAAAGCAATACCATCATCTGAAACTACAGTAAATTTACTAGGTCCAGTTGGTGTGGGGTCTTTAAGCTTGATATTAAAAAATACAGCGGCTTTAACATTGGCAACATTATTAGCAATATTAGGTAATACAGTCATCATATTCATATCATCAGTAATATTGTCAAATGTAACATCAGAAACTAATTGAGAACCATCTGATTTAATTCCTAAAGCTCTTAAAACAGGAGTACGGACAGGATTGGATGTACTTGCATTAGATTTAAGATTTTTAATGTCAGCACTATTTAAACAAACATCTTGAAGACATACATCGTTACCTAAAGGATTAATTTTAAGAGGTTTGCCTCCATGGGATTGAATCCATGAATAATCTCCATGACGACCAAGTCTTAAATTTGATTCTTTTATGTTACCAATAGTTAATTGTTCGCCATTGGCATCAGTAACGGGAGCACCAATTTTATGGATTCCATTAACATTGAATTCACTTTCGGCTACAACAGGTCCTTTAAATGTGGCAGAACCTTGAGTTCCAAAATTACCACCAACACCAAAGTTACCACGAACTCCAGCATTTTTATTGGCAACAAATTCATCTTCAGCGGTAATGGCACCTTTAAACATAGATGTACCTTGAGCACCAAAATTACCAATAACGTTTAAATTTCCTGCAGTGAAATCACTTTCAGCAGTTACTGGTCCTTTAAACATGGATGTACCTTGAGTTCCAAAATTTCCACCAACATTAAAGTTTTTGTTGGCAACAAAGTCACTTTCCGCAGTTACTGGTCCTTTAAACATAGAAGAACCTTGAGTGATAAAACTTCCATCAATTCCAAAGTTACCACGAACTCCAGCATTTTTATTGACCATGAATTCGTCTTCGGCAACAACTGAACCTTTAAAAATACCAGTTCCGCTAGTAATTAAGTTTCCTCCAATACCAAAGTTACCTTGAACACGACCGGTTCCTTTAACATCCAAGTCAGTAGTGGGTTTTTCTTCGTTAATGCCCATTTTTCTATCAACATAATAAACATTATCGGGTAAAGCAAGTTTATTAACAGTTATGGATTGAAGTTCAGTACCATCTTCTTTATAAAAATTAGTAGCACGAACAGAACCTGATAATTTAAGATTACCAACGAGATTTAAATAATCAATAGGTTTGGAATCAGTATCCGCCATTGATTCGACAATTTTTTTAGATCTAACAACAGAACCATTTGCAGTAAAAGTTATGTTTGACATATAATATTATATATTTAATTAGAATTTTTATATTTTTAATTAAATAATTAGTTTAATATGTGTAAATTTAGGCCATATCAATTGTACCGATTTCTCTAAAGTTAATATCATTATTTAAACCGGTTAAGTCAACAGTAACTTTTAAAAATCCACTAGCTTGAACTAAGTCAGCAGGAACTTTAGTTGATACAAAATAATTAAATGGTTGATTATTATAAATTACACTGTTAAAAAATTTAGCAAATGGATTATTATTTGTTCTTTGTAAATTATCAACAGGTTTGTCATTAACACTAATTTTAGCGTTTGTTATTAATGTATTAAGAACAAAATATAACATTTTGTCTTTTCCTGATTTTACAACAGGGACCATTAAGGTATAAGCTTTTCCTTTATCTAATCTTACATTATTGTCACCTCTATCATTTTGACTAACAAGTGTTGGATTTGGTGTACCTTCATTAACCAACCAATGATAAGCAACAGCACTATTCATTGCATGTGCCCATGGATTTGTGGAAAAAGCTATACCAGAAATCCAACAGTCGTTACCGCCATCATTTTTCTTGTTGCCACCACAAATAACATATTTACCGGGACCAGGTACTGGGATAGGCATCCAGGTGTGGAAATTTGGATTATCGCTAATTGTGGAACCATTTGGATTAATTCTATTTGTTAATCTAAAGCCAGAAGTAAAGTTTCCAAGAGACTTTCCATCAGAAGTATAAACGTCAAAACTTTCAAATCTATCTGATAACACACTAATCCAAATTACATTTTTCCCATCAGATACATTAACTAATAAACCATTGGGAAAAGCATTTTTATTACCTATTTTTAAAAGTTGTCTACCATTCCATGGATTTGTTTTAAATGATCCATCATCCCAACCAGCAGGTGAACCTGATTTTGCAATAACAGATTTAGCAATTGCATCATAAACATTAATATAAATTTCAGCATCTTCCTCATAATACATGTTTTCACTTAATTTGTTAGTAGAAGTTGAACTAGTTGCAGGAGTCATTAATTTTTGTAAAGCTGCTTCAGTTAAACAAGTAGAACCAACGCAAAAACCAGTATCGGGGTTCATAATAACTTGGTTTCCTAAGGGATTAATTCTAAGTGGTTTACCTGCATGGGATTGAATCCAAGAGTAATCGGCATGACGACCAAGTCTTAAGTTGGATTCATTAACATTACCAATAACAATTTGTTGTCCATTGGCATCTGAGGCAGGAGCATTTGCAAACATAGAGCCATTAAGTCTAAATCCACCTTCTGCAAACATATCAACACGTCTGGATGACTTTTCTTTGTCTTTACTCATACCAACAATATTTAATGAGTCAGGTTCAAGAGCACCAGCTGAAATTTGAGCAGAATTAACTTCTCTGCCATTATTATCACCACCGAACATAATACCCCAACGACTGATTTTGGTTTGACCATTAGGATTTTGAATATCGCCAGGTTTATCTTTATCACCTCTTACATCGAATTGAATACCGGTTTGTTTGGTTCCAACATGACGTAATCTAATTAAATCATCAGTTGCGATTTGGAGTTGACCGTCTGCTCTATAAAATGCACCATCGCCAGCATCGGAATGTTCAATATTTTGTGTACCAAGCATTAATCCACCTGATAATTGAACATTGCCATTATTATAAAATTGGGTTTGTTTGTCCCACATCCACTCACCTTTATCATTTCCAGGTGCCATGTACATAACTCTACGATTATCATCGGGAGTATGAATAATCCATTTATTGGCACCATTAAATGTAATATCGCCACCAACATTGGAGTTTCCAGTAATAAAAGCATTTTTATTGACTGCAAAATCATCTTCTGCAGTTACTTTTCCAACAAAGTTAGATGTTCCCTTAGTATTAAAATTTCCACCGACAGTAGCGGATTTATTTGCGAAAAAATCATCTTCTGAAGTAAGTGCCCCTTTAAAGTTACCAAGACCCTGGGCACTAAAGTTTCCACCAATAGTAGCGGATTTTCCGGCAACAAAATCATTTTCCATTGTTACTGGACCTGCAAAGTTAGCAAGTCCTCTAGCATTAAAATCTCCACCAACACCGAGGTTACCGCGAACTCCGGTATGTTTATTAGTAATAAATTCATCTTCAACGGTTACAGTGTTTTTGAAAATGGCAGGACCTTGTACACCAAATTTTCCGCTGACACCCATTGAGCCATCAACACCTAATTCTCCTAAAACACGAGCTTTGCCTTTAACATCAAAGTCAACAATAGGTTTATCTTGATTAATACCAAGTTTTTTATCAACATAATAAACATTTTCAGGTAATGCAAGTTTATTAACAGTTACTGATTGTAATTCAGTACCGTCTTCCTTATAAAAATTAGTGGCACGAACAGAACCAGCAAGTCTTAAATTACCAGCTAAATTTAAAAAATCAGTTGGAGTATTTGAATTTGTGTTTGTATCAGCCATGCCTTCAATTATTCTTTGTTTGTTACTAATTCTACTTCCGTTTGCAGTATACATAAAATTGGACATTGTAGTATATATAATTAATATGTGAAAAAAAATTTGAAATTTTTTAATTATATTGGAGATATTTAAATATTTTTAATGAATAATTTTACCAAACTAACCGATTATACAAATACCAAAAACAAAATGTTGTATACTTTTTGTTTTTACAAAATTACCGTCGCAGATGCTCAAGTTTATTTGGCAGGACTTCTTGATAAAGTTAGTTCTATGAAAGATGCCTTTAAAAGAAAAATGGCAAATGATAGAGTGTATGGACTAAAGTCATATTTTGACACTTTGGAAATTAACCAAAATGTTAATGGAGTTTACTTGGTTGACAATAATAACAAACCTATTGGATTTAGCCTTGAAAAGTCTCATATTCAAGTACTGGCTGATTTTAAAATTCCTTGTTCTCAATATTTTTGCGATGAGTGTTACCAAATTGAACACATTAAAAAACTGGTTTCAACTACAGAACTTGCCAATGCAATTTCAATTGATGGAAATACTGGAAAGTTAATTCAAATTGATTCTGTAAAAAATAAACACCATGAGCCAACCGGAAATTTAGATAATTTAATAACTGGGACAAAGTCAGAACTAATTTTTGGCACACCCAGTTCTATTGCAAACTTGCAAAAAAAATATCCAGACAGAAATTTTTTCTCTGGGAAACTATCAAATGAACAAGTTTGGCATCAAATTATTATAAACACCAATCTTAAAACGCAAGAAAAATTAAATACAGAAGTACTTGCTCAGATGGGAAACTCTGATAAAATTGATTTGTTTGTTTTTGGCAGGAAAAATGTTAGGGAAGCAATTCTAGTTTATTCAGTAAAGAAATTATTTGTTTGCCCCGATATTTATGCCAAGTATAAAGCAAATATATCTCCTGAATATTGGAATTTTGAGGTTTATGTTGTTGACAAAGTTAATCATGGAGACCATGGAGATACTCTAATTAGAAACTTTGAAGGCGTTATAGCAGTTAAATACTTTTAATTCTAATAAAAAAGGAAAATTATTTTATTAAAATTTATCGAATATAGTTTAATACCATTAAACACATTAAACATATTATACAATTGAATCAGTACCTAAGTTATAAATGTCATATTCATTTACTTCTTCTTTTTTGATTGCGCTTCTTTCAACTTGTTTAGTTTCAACAATAACAAGGGGTGGTGGAGTTTCGGGTTCTGGTTCAGCAGCAATTTCAGTTGGTTTAATTCTACCAATAATTTCAGGTAATTCGATTTGTTTCCACAATTTTTTAACTTCTTGGTCGGTTTCTTTTTCTTCTCTAAGTTCTTCTTCTGTTTTCTTTTTACCACCACATGAACAGCATGAAAGTGAAAAGCATGAACAATAACTACAACCACATGGAAAACAAAAACACTCATAACAACATGTGGCACATTCACCAAGTTCTTCCTCAAATTCACCAGTTTCAATCATGTTAGTAAACCATCTAATAATGTCATTGGGTAATATGGGAGACATTTCAATTAATCTATCATACTCTTCTGCGGATGATTTTATAAAATCTTTAGCTTTAACACGATCAGCACGAGATTTAGCTAATTCAATTTGAAGTCTACGGGCAAATTTATCCCATGAAACACTCGAGAATCTATGTGCTTCTAGTTTTTGAGCTACAGCAGTATAAGTTGCAATGGTTGCAAGAACACCAGCAAAAAGGTTAAATGCACCAAGAACAAAAATAATGAATGAACCACTTGGGCCAAAACTACCAGACGCAAAGTTACCGGTACCTGTTACAGTAGAAATAATTATAACTGGAATATTAAACCATGCATTTAAACACCAATATCTTTTATAGGCACGTTCGTGCATCATTTTAAAGCATAGAGATTTATCAGCCCACTTTTTAAGAATATTTTCTTGTTCACGTTTCCAGGCATAATCTGATTCAACAGGAACTTTAGGTCCAGCCTGTTGGGTATTGTCAGAGTCGTTATCTGGCATTTTATTATTATATATGATAAAATTTAATTATTTAAATAATTTTTATCTTTTTTACTTTCCGCAATAAAATGCTTTTTCTAATTCAACACTTGATGAAAAGAACTCAATTAATTTTACATGATACTCCATAATTTCATAAAAATCTTTTTCTAGGTCTTGAAGACTTTCTACTTTATCGTCCTTAACCCATGTTAATACAGTATTATTTTTTTTAGCAGCATTAATATCATCTGCCATTTTATCGTAGTCTTTGAGTAAAGACATAAAATTACTTTTATTGACTTCGTCCATTTGTTTACGTTCATCAATGCGAGACCATATATGGTTTAAATCTTTTAAAAACTTAATTTTACGGACTTTAAGAGAGTTAGTTAGATAAAAATGTGAGCTTTCAATAAGAGACTTATAAAAGAGTATGTCATCTTTTTTTTGGTTACCTAATAGCTTTTTGAGGTTATTTTTGATTTCTCCAATAGCTCCAATGCTTTCAATGCATTTCTTTTCATAGGCACAATATTGGTTAAAGTATTCATCCCACTTAAGTATGTTTGTGTCTGTGGTTTCCATTAATTATATTGATAAAAAATTATTGGCCCAGACAAAAAATTTGAAAATTTAATTATTTATTTCCAATAAATTAATAATTTTTAATGGAAAAAATTAACCTGTTTTTTAATGTCAATAATAAAAATTCAAAAACTTACTGCGAACGAGTATGCCCAAAAACAAAAATAAGTGATTTATATGATATTGTTGAATCTAAATCTACTTTATCATTACGTGATACCCATGTTTTTAGATTTAACGGAAGGTCAATAGATGACGATAAAACTATAGAAGACTATAATATTTGTAAAGACTCAACGCTTCATGTGTGTTTTTCATTATCTCGAACTAGATTAACAGCTAAACCTGATACAGAAGGTGAATTGGTGTTTACCAAGTTTATTGAACAACTTGCTCATGATTCTGGTTTAGATGATATTAATATTGTTTCGTTAATGTCTTATAATGTTGATATCTCAAATACCGAAAAAATATTATTACAGCAATTACAATGGCCTACTGTTAAGGCTCAACTAGAAAAGTTGGAAAAAAAAATTAACCAATTGGAAGGAATAGTTAATTTAAATATTATTCTTCCGGATAGCAATTTTACCAACTATAACAAAATGTTAAGCCCTGATACAGACTTTAAAAACCCTTATGTGGAATTTCCAAATCCTCAAATTGATTCCTTTTGTGAAATCAAATTAAATTCAGCATTTAACAAAAATGCACATGAGTATAATTATAGAATTTCAAAGTATTCAACCATGTTAAAAAACTTTAAATTAAAAAAATTATTTGGTGCATCAAAGTCACTAGAAAAAATTATTCTAGTAAATTTTTATTATGTGGGTATTGTTTTTACAAATCCATATGTTGATAACCCAAAAAAATGTATTGCGAGTGGAATTGATTTTTCTCCTTTAAAACCATATAATTTACATGTGCATGTTTGGACAGGAGAAAAAATAATTTAACATCCTGTGGCTGAATAATCTGGTAATGTAGGTGTTGTTTTTTGTTTATCAATTGATTCTAAAATTAATTTATCTTCATCCTGAACTGTTGAATTTGCATGTGCTATAGATTTATCAGTTAACCATTTGTTATCTGGGGTTTTAAGGGTTTCTACTGGTTTAATTTTAATTCCTTGAGATTTTAATGATTCAATAATCGCTTTATCATCATCATTATATAAGTTATTAGCATGCGCGGTTGATATTGATGTTAAATAGTTAGAATCAGAACCATATGATTTGATAGCAGTATTCTTAACAGTAGTTAAAAACCTTCTCATTAATATTATTAAATATTATTTCTTTAAGATAATTTAAAAATTACAAACAACTAGTTATCAATAATAATAAAAAACTAGTAGATTGAATAATAAGTGAATGAATTTATTAGGGTTTATTGGTTAATATTAATGTGGTAGTTAAAGTCCATTAATTTATCGGAGTTTTGAGTGATTTCGAGGTAAATTTCATTATTGAGGAAGGTATTTGTTGAGAGAGAATGATCAATTGATTCTTTGATAATAAATGTTTTTTCTGGATTATTTGCGTCAATAACAGTAAGTTTATATTTTTCCATCATATTAAATTGGATATTGTCATCAGTTGAGATAAGGTTTCCTTGGTTACATTTTTTAATACGTCTAATTACATGAACATTATCAAATTTATCTTTTAAGGCTAATTCAAAAATATATGTTTGAGAATCAATTTCATTATTTCTGTATGTGTATTTAGAGTTGTCTGATTTCTTTTTTTGAACATTTAAATTAATTTCGTAATTATAACTCATATCTTATAATTACTAAATATTTTTTTTTTAAACCATTTTAAAAAAATTGTTTAATTAGGGGGTGACGCAAAAATTTTGTTTTGGTCGAGTCCCGTATAAAAACAAGAACACATAGTATAACCCATGTCATTCTTAGTAAATTCAATGTATAAATTATCACTGCGTTGGGTAGAACTTGATTCGCTTTGGTTTATTTCGCCTTCAAGTTCATGGGTTAAGGGAACTTCAGATGGATAAATACTAACAGATGCTTTGTATGATTTAATATCAGAGAGTTTAATTTTATGGTTGAGTTTAATTAAATGAGAATATTTAGTTTCTTCTAAGTTTCTAAAATACTTCTTTCCTATAACTTGACCATTAATTACTAATTCGAATAAATATCGAGACGTATCATTATTTGAATCTGAAAAACCGTGGCAACTTTTTGCGTATTTAATTGGTATAGGTTGAGTCCTATTATTTAAACTAACAACGGTATCCGACATTATCTTATTATAGAATCACAAAATATTTTTTAAAGCAAATTTTTTTTATTTAAAATATAAAGAACTAAATGTTTTTATTATAGGATTTTTTTCATGGGAAAAATTATTTTCCCACTTTATTTTAAATGGACGAATATAAATGTTTATCATGTCATCTTATTGGACTAAATCCATATGCTAAAAAAACTTTTGTTGACAATTTAAATGGAAAAATATTTAATGTTATTGATTTAGATGTAATTAATCAAGATATATTAAAACACCCCCAACTAGATAAAATGTATCATCAATTTCAAAAATTAAAAACAGATAAAAATGACAAATTTAAAGAAGTTGATAAAAAAATGAGCCAGTTTTGGGAAAAAAATTTTATTACTGGAATTGAGGAAAAGATTTCTGAAAAAAAAATTAATATTTTAGTCGGACAAAATAACCATTATAAAAGTTTAAATAAAAGAGTTAATATTGATTGTACCAATAAATTCATCGTTAAATCAGATACTGATGAAGAAGTAAAAGCATGGATACAATATAACTTGGATAATTATAGAGAAGAAATAATTCAAGGTAATTTTCCATTAGACTACATAAACTACGAATTCCTTCATAAAAAACGTCTTGCAATTGAATCCACTTATAAAAAAATTGGATATATTGAAAAAAGTCTTGAACAAATTAACACAATTATTAATTTAATTGAAAGTTCAACTAAAAAAACAGGTTTGGAAATGTGGGTTAGTATGAAAGAACCTTATAATATTGGTTCACTCATACATCCTAAAGTAAATGAATCAAATAAAATATCTGGATATTCTGATCCAAATGTTGCATTACTTGGGTCAATTAATTTTACTGATGGAGAAGTTAAAAGAACATTTGATGGAGAAGAAATAACGCTAAAAGAACTAAAACCACAAAGTATGAAAAAATTAAAAACAAGAAGATTTTTATATTTGGTTGACGCAAAAACATTTATTCCGCATGAAAATGGAAACGGTAAAAAATTCTTTTCACAAGTACCAGTTAAAGTGCTAGCAAAAGAAAAAATAGATAATGTTTATGGGTATTTTATAGGTTCAGAATCAGAATAACTGTTTTTAGTTTTTATTGAGTGTATAAAATTATTTTGTTAATATATAAAAACAAACTTTTATTAATAAATAATGCAACCTGAAAATCCTCAAATTGAAAAAATAGTTCACGATGCTAGCTATCTTGAAAAAGTAATAATGGAATCCAATGAACAATTTGATTGTCTCATTATTAAACCTGGGTCTATATCTCATCTCGTATGGTCAGACCCTGCATATACCAAAAAACTAATTGAACTAAATTTATTTGAATCAGTTACTGTAACTCCCGACACTTTTTTAGGAGTATTGGCAACAAAACTCGGCATCGAATCATTTTCTGATGTAAAAAATTTATCAGTTAAAAATGAAATTGTTGGAGAAGAACCATATTATGTTTATGAGTTATTATATGTTGATTTAGAAAAAGAAATACAACACCATACTAATGAAAAACTTAACGAATTAGCAAGTTTAATTAATATTAATGGTGATAAAATATATTCTAATGCAATCTTATTTAGAAATCACTTACCATCATTATCAGATTCTATGAATTTAACATCTGTTACTAAATTAGACTTGGAAAGAATTCTATATGAACGTGTTAATACAAAAGTAGTTATATGGGATGAAACATTTAGAGAAGATTATGTTGTTGGTGATTTAAATGAATATGCAAAAGTATTTTTTGATGGTGAACACTTTGATAAGCTTGAAATTCCTTTTTTAATGCATAACATAAATATTTGGTATCAAATTGATACTACTGGTGGTTTAGTGGGAAAAAAAGTATGCGGGGATATTATTAAAAAACCTGTAGAAAGATGCATTTGGTTTACTATGAAATCAGATGAATATAGAGGAAACCTAACAATCGATGAAGTTACAAAAATTATTTACCTATCTAAAATTATTACAAATTACCAAACCCCAGCAGATTATACCGAGGAAAAAACAGATGGGCTTGGAAGAAAAATTATAAACAATAAATATAAAGTGCTCGACCACATGTATTGGAAAGTTAAAAATGAAAGTTCAATAAATGTATAATAATTTAATGAGTTTGATTATTCTAATAATAATTTAAATCTATTATTATAATAATGGAAGAATTTGATTTTGACCTTAATAATGAAATAGGTACATCAGTTTCTCAATTAAGATCTAGAAACACAGTTAGTAACGATAATCAAGAACCGAATACTGATACAGATTTTGACTATGATAAAGTAATGGAACATTTTAATTCAGAACAATCAACGGCACAATTTAATTATGATACGAACAGAGATTCAATTATTAGCACAATGGCTGGTTCTTTGTCCACAGATAAAATAACAGAATCGTTTGGTAACACACAACCTAACATTCCTCAAGCTAATGCAATAAGACCAAAAAAACAACAAAATATGAATAGATTTGTTAGAGATTTAGAAACTAACCTAGATAATTTTTCAAAAGTTAATCTAAATGAACCTCTTCCTGTAAATTTTACAAAGCCAATGATTCCTAAATCTATGCCAGCCAATAGAATAGTTGAAACAATGGTTCCAGACAATAAAAAAACAAAACCTGAACCCGTAAAAGAGGAAACACTAGCTGATTCCGTTAAAAACTTTTTAAAAAAATTTGATTTTAGAGAAACAATAATTTTAATGTTGCTTTTTATGGTTTTAAATAATAAAATAGTAATTGAATTTATTTATGATAAAATACCATACATGCAAAAGTTTGATAGTCCCTATCCAAATTTAATTATTAGGACACTTATTTTTGGGATTATTTTCCTTGTTATAAAAAAATTTAATCTATAAAAAAATAAAATATCTACTCAAATGTAATGAAATTTCATATTGTGCTTTTAGTATTATTACTAGTAATCCTAATGATTAATTTTTATGACCGCCCACACATCGAAAATTTTGGTAATTTTAATTCTTCATGTGGGGAATATCCAGAACTGTTACATAAAGTTATGAAAGAAAGAGAAATGAAAGAAGACAAGGAAAATTATGATATTTATATTCCTTGTTCTTACAATGACTGCGAAAAAGAAGTTCTTGAATTTGAAGGTAAAGATGGTAAAAAATTATTTTTAATTGATGGTTGTGATTGGATTGCCTCTAAAATGGCATTATGGGAGTTACTAAAAGAACATCATGGAGATAAGGCTTCAAATTACATGCCATCATCATTTTTATTAGAAAATAAAAAAGACCGTGAAGCATTCCCTGCACATTTTGAAGAAAACAAAAAAGCAAATCCTAAACAAATGTATGTACTTAAAAATTATGCTCAAAGACAAGAAGGTATTAAATTAACTAGAGACCTTAATGAAATTATGAATGGGCTTGAAAAAGGCTGGTATTTAGTTCAAGACTACAAATATAATCCCTATATTATTGATAAACGCAAAATTAATTTTAGATACTACATGTTAGTTGTGTGTGCAAACGGAAAAATTCAAGCATATATTCATTCAGATGGTTTCTTATATTATACACCTAAATATTACGATCCTGATGATATGGACTTTGATAAACATATAACTACTGGATATATTGATAGAAAAGTTTATGAAGTTAATCCATTAACTTTAGAAGACTTTAGAGTTCATCTAGATAATAAAGGTGCAGGTCTAAGAAGCAAATGGAATAACTCTGTTGAAACTTTAATGAATAAAGTAATGGAAGCAATTAGTAAAAAGATTTGTAAAAATAACAAACTGGATGGAAATGTCCGATTTCAATTATTTGGTTGTGATGTTGCTCCAGATGCTGACTTGGGATGCACCTTGATGGAAATTAACAAAGGTCCTGACCTTGGAGCTAAAGATGAAAGAGATAAACAAGTCAAGTTACAAGTACAGCGTGATATATTTAAAATTATTGATCCAAACGATGAAACCGAACAAGCCAATACCAGGTTTGTTAAAATCTTTGAATCGAACAATAACTAATAAATAAATTTTTATAACAAGTTTTATTTATTAATTGCAAATTAATTGGTTTGAGAAGTGCTATTTTGTTCAGGATTCTCAAAAAATCCACTAACCATAATAACAATTGTAATCATTAATGCAGCTGAACCAGGGCCAAAAAATTTCAAATACCTCATAGAATCCATTGAAACTTCTGATTCTTTATTTTCAGCCTTTGCGTTATAATATTCTTCTTGTTTCAAATAATATTGCCAACATATTAGACCAATTATAGCACCTCCAGCTAAAAGACCGTATCTGAATTTATTGTTATAGTCTTTTAATATATATATTAAAATTAAACCAATAATAATTACGGCATCTGATATATGGTCGTACAAACTACCAAATTCACTGTACATTTTATAAGTACGTGCATAGTTTCCATCTTGACAATCAAAAAAATATGATATAAAATAAGAAACACCTGCTAAAACACAATGTTTTTTCCATAGCAAATACAAAGTAATTAAACCAAAAATTAAAGATAGGGTTGTTATGTGGTTTGGTGTAAAATTTATTGATTTAAATATTGGATTTAAAATAACAACAAGTTTATCTAATTGAAAGTCAACAACATCTTGATGTTCAGGTAATAATTTTTTTCCTGCTGTGCTCGGCTGTGTATCTAATTGTTCTTCTTGTACTGTTGATTGTAAGTTATTTTCTTCTTCACTCATTATAATTTATGTAGAAATTTTTTAAAATGATTTTTTGTTTAAAATAAAATCGCACTATTTATAATAAAATGAGTATTATTTTAGAAAAATTTATAGGTGTGGTTTTTTTGCTAGCAGGTATTCATAGAATTTTTCTTAAAGAAAGGCGAGAATACGAAGCTTATACATTACTTAAATTACCACCATGGTCAGAATATGGGATAATTGCAATGGAACTTGTTGCTGGTCTCATAATTTTATTTGGGTTACCTGGCAAGTATTATGCGTTATTAACTGTTGCAATAGGTGTTAGTATTGGTACATTACTTTTGCTTGCAATTAATTTTACTGACATTTGGGCAACTTACAATGATTTATTTACATTAAATAAATCTAGTTTATCAGTTTGTGTGCATTTAACCTATCTTATAATATTAATTTACTTACTTACCAAATAGTTTATTAAATTTGTTTGTGCAATTAGTTTTACTAAATCTGGTATTGAATTAGGAGATGGGCAATAAATTTTTAAAGTAATATTTCTATTATCTTCAATTGTAAAATTATGTTTAAATTCATGAAATAATTCTGACTCAACAATGGTTGATACCATCTGTTCAGGGATTTTAAATTCTAAAAATCCGGATTGTACATTTGTATTAAGAGTTTCCATTAACAACCAAGTAATTGTAAAATAAATGTTAAATTAATCAATTTTTATTTTACAAATTTTATTTTCCACAAATAATTTCTAGTTAATAATAATTGTGGGTTAATTATTAAATTAATCTTAAAAAACTGAATTATTATGGAACAAATAATTAATCAATACTCTAGTCAAATTTGGAGTATTTACAATAGTAATTTCCCATCTTATCTTAAAAAACCAAAAAAGTTATTTATAAAAAAATTAATAAAATATGATTTTTGGGATTTGCTAGTAGTTGGGAAAAATATAAAAAAAAATATCAACAATTTATCAAAACTTACTGGTCTAAATAAGGATTCAACTTATTCAAACCTGTTTTTTTCTAATTTTTCAAACAGTGATATAGCTGGTTTTTCATTATTTAATTATTTTCCAAAATTTAAAATATTACATTTGGATTATGTTTCACTTGCAAAGTTTTATCAAGGAAAAGGTAATGGCACATCTTATTTAAAATATTTAATTGAAAATATTTTTCTAAAATATCAAAATATTTTTTCGTATTTTGTTTTAGAATGTGAAGACCATCTCATTAAATTTTATAAATCGTTAGGATTTGTAAAAATCAATTTTAGTTATTTATATTTAGGAGTTCCAATGAATTTAATGGTATGGAACTCATTAAACCCAATCAGTAAATTACAAGGTATTTTAATTGCATTATATTTGCAAAGAATTTTCAATCCGGTTAAATTTATTTGTTTTATACCTAAACAAGACTTTGTTGAATTTACTTTAAATTATTCATATCTAATAAGCAAAAAATATCGTTTTCATATTGTTGACAATTTTCAAAAACCTTGACATGTAATATATATTATAATTAAAATTAAGTAATTTAATTAAAATAAATAAAATCGGTTAATTTTTCCGGATATATGGGGATGGTATTCAATTATTTCATTCCAGTCTTCTTCTTCTGGATATTCAAAACTCTTTCTATATTTCATGTAAACTATTTCTGGAACTTTATCCTGACCTTCAAACAAACTTCTATATAGATTTAAATGATAAGCTAGTTCATATGTGGTTTTAACGTGAATGTAAACTGTATTATAATGATGCTTTATTGCTAACGAAACTAGTTCTTGTCTTGACTGATTTGTTGGATATAGTCCTTCAACTATTACTGGATTTCCCAATTCCATTGCTTCGCTAAGTTTTTTGTGAAACTTAGTTTGAAATAAATCCCTTGAAAATAATTCAAATGGTTTTGCACCAGGGCTGTTTATTATTTTTTGTGCTAAATGAGATTTACCAGAACCAGGATATCCACTAATTATAACCATTTTATGGGGTTCTGATTTTAAATTTATTTTTGTATTTTTTGAATTATTATCTAACAAATACCCAGATAATTTATAGTTAAGATTGGGTTTGTCTCCAAGAAAAAATTCTTCAGGAGTATAAAATTCCACTTGTAAATTTTTTGCAAATTTAATATCAGAGTCTGTTTTATCCCCTGGTCTTCCTGCCATGTCTCCAACATAGAAAGATTTTCCAATATCAATTTTAATTGATTCTTTTTCCATTAAAAAATCAATTGAACCAACGCGTGGTTTTCTATATATGTCATCTTGCAAACTCGCAATAAAAATAAAATTTACTCCCAAAGCTTTATGAATATCATTAATCTTTTCCTTAAATTCTTTTACTGATAGAAATTTTTTATTTGGTATTCCAACTCCTTTTTGATTTGACACAAATACTATTAAACAATCTGGATCACTAGCAAGTTCCTTTAATTTCACAAGTACTTTTTTATCCCAAATGTCCCAATCTGATTTATCTTTTGGAAAAACATTACCGGATTTTGTTCTAATTACTGTCCAGTCCAAATCAAAACCTGCAACATAAAAATTTCTTTTTGTATCAATTGATTTGTAGTAATTTAAATATATCAAATTGCTCATTATAGCCAGTATATATATTACTAATTATTTTTCTTATCAATTTTTATTGTAAACTACCCGCGTTTTAATTTATTACCTTAGTTAAAAGCAAGCAAAAATTGAAAATTTATATTTAAGGATTTATATATTTAACCATTAATGTTACCAAACAACCTTTATAACAAAATAAATAACTTACCGAGTAGTTGTGTTGAAATAACTCCAATGAATTCTTTGGAAACTAACACTAACTCTCAAACACAACCTAAACCCCAATTGGTAATTATTCCAGGATTTTCAGATTCTTCATTTGAGCGTAATTATAAAACTCTATTTACAAATTATGCCGGAAAATTACCAATATCAAAATTTGAAAAAATTCTTTTGGTTAAGTTTACAAATAACACTGTTTATAACTTACACCAAGAAATTTTCAAGTCAAATGGGAACAATATACCAGACCAAATACCACATTTGGAAAATACTTTGTATCAAAAATGCGCACAAGTAATTTTTGATAAACTTGATATTAATAATGATTTACAATCTTATTTAGTGCTAGCAAAATCCGCAGGTGCTGGTCCGGGAATATTTCTTTGTAATGCTCATCCTGAAAACTTTACCAAGCTAAGTTTATTTGCCCCAGATGTCAAGTATATTCACAAAACTATTGGAAAAGTATGTGATAGATTTCCCCAAACAATTGTTGGATGGAATTCAACTGATTCAAAAGTTAAGTTAATTGATGTATGGTTTACATTAGTTGATGTTTTACCCATTAATACAGTTCTATACACTTATTATCATCTAGATTCATCTACTGAATTTGATACTCAGCATGAAATAAACACTGGATTTTTTGACAAAATTACTTAAACAAAAAATTATTTTATTTAATAACTACAATGTTTGCAAATAAAACTTGGATAACAAATGGAGAGAAAAAAGTTAAAAACCCAGTCAAGTACCAGGGAGTAACTGGGATTTATCAAGGTCAGTTAGAACCAAATTATGATTTTAAACACCAAACGGGTAATTTTATTGCAATAAAAAAATCTCTTGAACATGTACAAGTTCATCCAACAGAAATTTATTCGTCAGAACGTGCCGGTAAATCATCATTTGTTGTTTGTTTTTCAAACCCTGATATTTTTTGGAACAAATATGAAGGAGAAGGTTATGGGTCTGGTCAAAACTATATTTATTATAAATCATTTAAAATTAAAACAACTATTTGGATATGTTTAACGTCAGACGATATTGATAAAATATTTGCTGGTTCTGACCCAGATATTGTAATATCTCAAAGACTAAAAGCTCTTGTTCCAAATAAATAATTTGAGTAAAAATTGAACAATTTACTAAATGAAATTAATTTAATCTATATCTAATGGACTTTAATAAAACTGAATTAGATATTTGTAATTACTGGGAAACATCCCAACTTCATATTAATCTTAAGAACTCACGAGCAAATTGTCCAAAGTGGGAATTTTTAGATGGTCCTCCTTTTGTTAATGGAACACCTCATCATGGACACTTACTTGTCTCTGCAATTAAAGACACTATGGCACGTTACATGAGTCAAAAGGGTTACGCAATTAGTTATCAGATTGGATTTGATTGTCATGGTTTACCATTAGAACAAGAGGCTGAAAAAACAGTTGGTAAAGTAAGTCCCAATGATCCAGTAGAAAAGCTAACAGAGTTTAATAACCAATGTAGAAAAATTATTGGTTCTTGTTCTGAGGTTTGGTATGAGACATTAGGCAGACTAGGAAGACAATTTTCTAAAGAACAAACATATTATACAGCAGATTTCAAATACATGGAATCGCTATGGTGGGCTTTTAAAAACCTATGGGACCAAGGTTTAATTTACCGTTCAAAGAAAGTTATGCCTTATTCGCCACAATGTGAAACTCCTTTATCAAATTTTGAAGCTACTTCAAATTATCAGGAAAGAACTGATATTTCTGTTTATGTTAAATTTAAATTGGTAGACTCTGATGAATCACTTTTAATTTGGACAACAACCCCATGGTCACTATTTGCTAACCAAGGAATTTGCATTAACCCAGAACTTAAATACTCTTTAGTAAGTGTTAAAACAAATGGTTTGGAAGAAAAACTATGGGTTTGTTCTGATATTGTGGAAACATTTTTTGTTGGAGAACGTTCTGACTATACAATTGTTCGTAATATTTCTGGTTTTGAACTTGTTGGGTTAAGTTATGTCCCTATTTTTTCCTTACCAAACTATTTAAACTACAAAGTTTATGGAGATAGTTATGTAACAAACAAATCAGGTACTGGACTTGTACATTTGGCACCATTGTTTGGCGATGACGATATGCGAGTAATGAAAGCTAATGGATACCAAGATTCAATGATTCCTGAATATTTAATTGATTCTCAATGTGCATTTAAAATTTCACATAATGTAATAAACCTACAATCTAGATTTGTAATTGACACATCAACTGATATTGTTGTTTACTTAAAAACACATGGACATGCTATTAAGTCTGAAAAAATTAAACATCAATATCCCCATTGTTGGAGAACTGATTGTCCTCTAATTTATTTGGCCACTGATGCCTGGTTTTTGAATGTCCAAGAAATTATCCCAGAGTTAATTACAAATAACAAGTTAATTCAATGGTCTCCAGCATACGTGGGAACTGAACGTTTTGCCAACTGGATTGCAAACTCACCTGACTGGTGTTTAAGTAGAAATAGAGTGTGGGGAACACCTATTCCTGTATGGACAAACGAACATGGAGAAATGATTTGTATTGGTTCTGTTGAACAATTGTCTAAATTATCAGGTCAAACTTATCAAGACCTACACTTAGACACACTTGGTTCTGCTGAATTTACTAATGAACAAGGTACGTGGAAACGTACTTTTGGAGTTTTAGATTGTTGGTTTGAATCTGGCATGGCCGGACTTGCGCGATTTGGATATCCCGAATGTAAAAGCGAATCATATCCTGTTGATTTTATTGCAGAATCTATTGACCAAACAAGGGGATGGTTTTATACTCTTAATGTCTTATCAACTGCATTAAATCATCAGCCTGCCTTCAAAAAAGTTATTGTAAGCGGACTAATTTTAGCGGCAGACGGTAAAAAAATGTCAAAACGTTTAGGAAATTATACCAGCCCTAATAAATTAATTGAAACTTATGGAGTAGATATTTTAAGGTTGTACTTGGTAGGGTCGCCTGCTGCTAGAGCTGAATCATTCTGTTTTAAGGATGCGGATTTAAATGATATCACTCGTAAAATACTTCCATATTACCATACTCATTCAATGTTATCAGAATGTATGGTTAATGCAAAATCAATATTTGATTCAACTGAATGGGTAGAAACATTTGAGTCTGCTAATAAATTAGACTTGTGGATTTGGAATAAATATATGGAATTTGCAAAAGCAGTTTATTCTCATATGGAAAAACTTGAAATTACACATGTACCAAATTTAATTTTCAAATTTATTGATAATTTATCAAATAGCTATGTGAAACTTTCACGTGATAGATTAAAAGGCTTGTGTACCGAAAATGATTGCAAAGAATCAATCAGCACTTTGTATAAGGTTTTATCTCATTGTAATTGTTTACTTGCTCCATTTATTCCTCATTTAGCTGAAAGCTTTAATATGTGTATTTATAATATGTGCGAGTCAACCGACCCGTATGTTAGTATCCATATTAAAACAATTAACATCAATGATATTAATAAATTTAAATTAGATGAAAATGTTCTTGATGGATTTTATTCAGTCAATGAGCTATTAGAATCAGTTCGTAACTTGCGTCAAAAAGCAAATAAGCCAATTTATTATCCAGTAAATCGAATTGAGTTATATACTAGTTCGTTAACTATTGGAGAATATGCGGGATTAATTGCTCGCGAACTGAATGTAAAACAAGTTGATATTTTACCAACTGACACACTTGATAAAAAGTATAAAGCAAATCGTGGGTTGTTGGGAAAAGTATTTAAACAATCTGGAACGAAATATGCAGAGCTAATTGAATCTGGAGATATAACATGGTCTGGTTGTTCTGAAGAATATTATACTTGTAAATATATTACTCCAACAAAAGATTCAATGCTTAATACAAATTTTACTTATTTGAATCACCAAGGAAGAGAGTTTGAATCGGTTGTTTACCTTGATATTACTACTTCTACAGCAAATGATATTGAGGCAGAAATTAATAACATTAGACGACAAGTAAATAATCTGAGAAAAACTATGGGACTTAAAATGTTTAATAAGGTGGAAATTGTATTTGAATCTAACGACTATTGGCACAACTTAGACCCTAAGGCCTTAGAGTTATTATGTTCTCGTTTAGTTGCAGATATTAGATTTGAGTCAAATATTAGTGAAACTAACTCAATTGAAACATTTAATGGAAAGAAACTAAATGTGTACATTAAATCTGTTTAGTTTAAAATAATTTTTTATTTTATAAAATAAATTGGCTTTTTATTTAATCAGAATCTTCAACTTGGTTCAAGTTCTAGATTGTTATTAAATTTTATTTAATCTGAATCTTCGTCTGATTCAGAGTCCGAGTCAGAATCGCCTGGTTTGGAAAGTTTAATACCTTTTGCAGGACCTTTAGTTGTTTTTACAACAGGTTTAACGGCCTTTGCTTTTTTAGATTTAAGCTTTCCATCGTCAGAATCTGAATCTGATGAAGTTTCAGAATCTGAATCGGATTCAGCATCCATTGCAATAATTTCTTTCTTTAGAGATTTTGATGCAGGTTTGCCAGAACTTTTATTGGAGGGACTTTCAAGAGTAAAACCTTCATTAGGAGTATCCTTTTGTAGTTTACTCATTAAATCAGTAAGATCCTTAACAAGCTTTTTCTGTTCAAATTCTAATCTTTCTCTTTCTTGAGTAATTGCATGAATTTGTGCGGTAATATTAGCCCATTCTAATTTCTTTTCATTTAAAAGTTTTTCAAGTTCGGAATCAGAGTCAGATGTGGTAACAACTTGTTTTTTATCGGATTTTTTTCCTGACTTTGTAACGGGTTTAGCAATTTCTTCTTCAGATTCAGAATCTGAATCTGGTTTTTTAGTTGTAGTTTTTCCCTTGGTGGTCTTAGCAGGTACGGGTTCTGACTCAGACTCTGATTCAGAATCTGATTCAGGTTTTTTGGCTTCCTTTTTAGTACCTTTTTTTGCTGTAGCTTTACTAGTTTCAACAACGGGTTCAGGTTCAGCTTTCTTACCTTTCTTAGTTGCAACAGGTTTAGTTTCAACGACTGGTTCCGGTTCGGGTTCAGCTTTCTTACCTTTCTTGGTTGCAACAGGTTTGGTTTCAACTACTGGTTCCGGTTCGGGTTCAGATTTCTTACCTTTCTTGGTTGCAACAGGTTTAGTTTCAACTACTGGTTCAGCATCAGCTTTTTTGCCTTTCTTGGTTGCAACAACTGGTTCGGATTCAGATTCAGATTCAGATTCCTCTTTTACTTGTTTCTTAGATTTAGTTGATTCTTTGGTAGCCTTGACTTCTTCTACTTTGGAAGTTTTAGTCTTGGTATCTTTCTTATCAGCTTTAGTTTCAGTAACTTCGGCTTGTTCGACAATCTTTTTACTACTTTTAGGAGGCATTGGAAATCTAAACATTTTGAGCCCAAATTGTGTAAATATCAATTTTTTATATATAGTTTTATATAATGCAAACAGGAACCAAGCTTAATATTGTATCATTTAATGTACTATCAAGACAATATTCGCCCCTACAAATGTTACTTAAAAAGCATGTTGGGTCTAAAGACCAAGTAAAACCAATTATTAAAAATGAAATCAAAAGATTTAACCTATTAGTTGGTCCTAAATTAATAAAGTACTTTAAATTAATTTTACCAACCAGTATTATATGTTTACAAGAAGTTAATGGGGATTTTTTAAATTTAATTAAACAAAATTTTAACTCGGAACAAATCTTTTACACAAATACTACAGACTACACAATTCAGCAAAATAAAAAAAAAATATCAAAAAATTTTAATGATGACCATCGGATAATAATTATTCCTGATTATTTAATTAAACATAATGGTAAGAGCAAAGACATTCAAATTATTAATTCTTTTGCTTCCAAGTCTGGATTATTTTTTTCTTTGAGTTTCGATGATTATAACTTAGTTATAATTAATTTACATTTACATTGGAAAATGACATTAGAAGAAATGAGTACAAATGCAGAAAAAATTATTGGGGAATTAAAAAAAAGTTTTGTTAATTTAGAAAAGTTGCGGATAATAATTTGCGGGGATTTTAATAAGGGGATAAAAAAAGTGGAGAATTTTTTTCAGAAATCGCTAAATTCTTTTGGGTTTAATTTTACAAATAATTATTCTTTAAACGAAACCGGATTTACTTCCCACTCTACTGACCCTACAGATTCCATTGAGTATGATATTATTGACCATATTTTAACTCACAACATTCAAACAATTACCCAAACACAAATTATTTCAGAAATTGCTGATAAGACTATCATATACGATAGTAAACAAGTTGCGGATAATACCATGGAAGATTTAGAAACAAATATATCAGATCATAATCTAATTAAATTGCAAATTAAATTTTAAAAATCTTTTGTTTTATAATATGGAAGTTACTAATATAAAAGTTACTAATGACTTTTACGGAAATTTAGAAAACTTAAAACCAATTTTTTATCATTGGCTTGATGGATTATTAGATCCAAACGTTGGAAACACAAAAATAAATACTAGGGATAATATAATTAAATTACCTATAAATGTGATATCTGATTCTACCATAAAAATTAGCATGTGTGAAACTACAATTGTTGATGAAGAAAATAATTATTTAACAAGGATAGGGATTTTATCAACAACCATTAAAACCAAACTTAATCAATTTTGCTATATTGATTTTCCTAATGAAAAAATTGTTGTAACTGAATTTGATGAAGAAAATAAAATTCATAAAAAACTCGAAAAAAAACCAGAGGAATTATTAACTTGGGCTTTGGAACTATTTGAATTTAATATTATTCAAGTTCAGGACGAAACTCACGCTATTTCTTTTTTAACTTTTGTTAAATCAAATGAATTATATGTATGTATTATTAATTCTGGCAAAGGTATTGAGTCTAATCCATTTGTTAAAATTCCAAATAGCCAATATTATTCCCCTCATCAAACATATTTGGTTTGCGATAATATTAGAGATAATAAAAAACTTAACATCGGGATAAAAAAAATATTTTCACTTGTTTATTTTTCCATTGTATATGATGATTTAATTCGTTCATTAATACCTGTTGCATCCAATACATTTGCAGCTTTGAGGATGGACACTGGTGTGAGGGTTGTTTCAGATAAAACTATAGAGATGCTTAAATTTGTTGCAAAAAATTGTCCAAATGTTTTAACATTTGAATATGGTGATATTAAATTAGCTCAGTTATTAGGTGAAAATCAGGTAGAATTTCAAGAAACACCGGCATTTAAAAAATCATTTTACTTGATGTGTACAGAACTTATGCCAACAGACCAATGTAAATTAACCATTAGTAAAGAATTTAAAAATGAAATTAATTCGTTAAATAAAAATATGTCAATATTAAAACCAACACCAAAACTAGACACAAATATTATTGATAAAATGATTTTTAAAGTTGTTAATGAAGAGCTATGTATACTTTCTCAAGAAAGTGGTTCATGTTCCTGGTATTCAGTTTATTGGGCATTGTTAATGTACTATATTTATTACCAACCGGATTATCAAAAATACATTAGTTTTATAACGCAATTAAATAGATATTTTTATACAATAATTACAGATATTTTTTCGCCTGGGAAAATTAAATATATGTATTTACATGAAAGTTTTATCCCATGGAAAATATTTTTGGGTTTGTTTTGTGAAATAGGTTTATTAGATATTACTTTGCTTGAAAGTGCTAATGAGTGTTTGTTTAATTTAAAACATAAAGTAGAGTTTGAAAAAATAAACTGGAACACTACATATGATTATTATCCCGACATAAATAATACTGCAGATTTGGTAAATGTTAGTCTAAAACTTAAACATGTAATTAAAAATATTCTGCAAAATAATATTTCAAATGCAAGTAAACCAATTGAAATAAATTCTAAAATGATGTTTACTAGTATCATAAATTTTTATAATGACGTAAAATTAAATATATCTATAATGTCAAATACATTTTTTTACTTATGTTTTAAATTTTTTCAATTAAATCAATCCACTGGAGTTGAGTTTTATAAAGGTTTTAATGCTAATTTGTGTTTAGGTTTAATAAAAAAATTAAGAGAAAAATTAAGTAAAATCTCAAAAGAAAATATTAAATTTACCGAATCAAACAAAAATAAAATTATTAAATCATGTTTTAATTTTTTAGAAGCTAATGTAAATAAATTATCACGTGTTATCGGCCGGAACATGCATATTTATGAATATTATCATATATCTACATTTTTTTTACCACATGATTCATCAGAAGATGAAATAACTTCTTTTGCAAAATTTATAAGTGCAACAATAACAGCAACACGTATTTACTTGGTATTACTCAAGTTTTTATATTTGGTTAAATTACATACTGCTGATATAACTGCATTATTTAACCCTGTTAATGAACTAATTAACAGGGTTATAAATGGTGGTCTGTACGATGTTAAATATTTACCTGTCATTACAGTTAATGAATTTGAAAAGTTTATATCTGATTATTCTTATATTTTTAAAAAATTTGACCCTGAAAATACTAATATCGATATTAACATTGATTTTTTTAAATTTAATTCTAATTACTTGATGATAAACACAAAATACGAATTTAATACTATTGAATTTGACAACATACGAAAAAATAATACATATGATGATTTTATTAAAGAAAGAGACTATTATTTTAATAACCCCCAATTTATTTACTCAAATTATTCTGATTCTGACAATGTTTCACAAGATATTTTTATTAAAATACACATTAAACATATAGCAAATAATTTTGATTTGAGAAAAAAACTTATTTTGTATTTTGGGAAAAAATTTGTGTCTTATGTCAGTTTACCAAATTACAAAATTTTTCTTGAAAACACAATAGGAAATTTATACTTATTAATTTTTCTGACGGATGTTGATACAAGTACTATTAACAAGAAAGACAAACACAAATTTGCAACTTTTGACACTGAAAATATATTTTTAAAATACAATTATGGAACAATCAAATACGAATTTTTTTATCGACAAATTTATAACTTATATATTGAAAAAGGCCCACATGATTTTCCAACTTTTTTAGCAAATAATTTTAGAGATTTAACAAAATCTAAAATTAATAAATTTAAAGAAGATATTGAACATATTTATCCACAAACTGTTGTTTCTGGAAATATTTTAAAGATTAATGGATTACAATATGATTTAGCAGATCCAAACAATTTTAATTTCATCGAATGGTTCAATACAAGTTCATCTGAATTAACAAATTCTAAACAACCAGTTGTTTATCGAATAGATGAAAAAAACTTGTGTGAAATAATTTTTATTAGGGGTACACATGTTATCAAAATAACTGGTTTGTATAATAATAACAACTATGATAAAAAATTGGAGATTACCAATATAAAGATTGATGAATCTATATGTGTAAAAAATTCTGAAATAAAATATCCATTTAAATATGTAATTCCATTAAGTTGCAACCACTTGATTTACGAGTCTGGAACATCATATAATGTTTTATACTTTGCAAGTAATTATCAAATTACAAAGAATGATAAACTCTTATTTGAAAACAAATTAGAACCACAAATTATTGAAATTCCAATAAATGAAAATAATATGTTATATCCAAGAATTGGGCATTTTAATATATTTAAACGTTTATGTGAAAACTATCAAGTACGACCATTAAATATTATTTTTACTAATGATGAATATGAATTAACATGTAAACCAAATAATAAAATTGACAAAAAATACAATTGGGATAAACGGGAATTTTTAACGGGTAATATTCAAGCTAAACCAGTAGACCTGGTTCAATTATTAAACCAAGTTTCTGAACCTGACTTAGCGGTAATAACAACTGGAAAGGAGTCGTCAAACACAGGAATAGATAAATTAATAAAACTACTAGATTTAACTAATAGTAAGTTTGATGAATCCATTAAAAAATTAATTAATAAAACAGAATTCTGTCGCGTTGTAGAAAATAACATTGCAAAAACAATAGAACACCTTGAAAAATTAAAGTTATGTGTATTGGAAAAAATAAGTGTGATTTCCAAATTGTATTCACAGGAAAACATTCATTTTATTTTAAGTTCAGAACATTATAATTATTTGCAATTAGTTAAAACATCAAACATTGTTAACATGTTATTGAACCTTATTGAGGATGAACAACAATTTTGTTCTCAATTAAAAATTTTAAGGGAATTATTAAAAACAAGAACAAATAACTACAATTATAATTTTCCAATTGTTTTTGAAACATTTGTTGGAAATGAATTATTAGAAGAGCAACAAAATCGTTTTAATAGTATTATTGAAAACTACAATGGAATTGAAGAAAATAAAGTAGCAAAAATTTATTCTAATTATAAAACTGACATTATTAATTATTACCAAACTGGTGGACATATTTATCCATTACATCATTTTATGATGGGTAAGGGAAAATCTGCAATAATGACACCAATGTTAATGTTATATTTTTCGTTAATTGCCAATAAAACTCCCTATATTATTGTACCAGAACATTTAGTTTTAGAAACTAAAAATAACATGGATGAATATAAATTATTGTTTTGTATTAAAAGTGAAGATGATAAAACTAATACTGTTTTTTCTGGTTCTGAAATTAAAAATTTGTTTTTATCAGGACATTTTTTAGACCCAGAAACTAATGCCAATAAAGTTTTTATTATTGATGAATTTGACTCACTGCTTGACCCAACTAAATCAAATTATAATATTGTCGAAAACAAACCAATAGACACAAAACACTTGTATGAATTTATTAAAAAAATTGTGTATTCGATGAGTGAATCAAATCTTAAAGAATTTAATCCATCTGATGCAGAAAACTTAAAACCATTTGATTCAAAAGGTATAATTACTGAGACGTCAGCAATAAATATAATTAAAGATATTAATCAAATTTATAAAAATATTCAAGCAGATACATTTGTTGAAAATATTAATTGGGGTATAAGTAGAGATAATTTTTTAGCAGTTCCTTATTTAAATAAAGATAAACCAATTGCCAATTCAAATTTTAGCTCATGTGTAATAACTATATTTTTAACTTTATATTATTATGTGATTTTAAATAAATTACAAGTAACTGAACTTATAATTAAATGTATCATTGAGAAAAAATTATTTAGTAAAATATTTAAAACAAATGAACCAGTTGGAAATACAAGAGAATTAGTAATTAAATTAATAAATGATAACCCTGAAATTAAAACTGAAATATTTTCAGTGGTTTTTGATGAAATTTTTTATTCCCTTACTCTTGCTCGAGAGCAAATAAATGTTTCATTTGTTGATATAATAAATATTGATTCAATATATAAAATAGGTTATTCTGGAACAGTTAATTTAGAGTTACCAAAGTTTTTACGTACAGACAATATTTTTGAAATGTCAAAAATTATCGTTGATCCAGATGAATCAGTTAATGTGCTTTATGCTTTAGTTAATGGAACAACATTTACAGTTAATCAAATTGGAAACCATCTTTGTTTAGATTATATTAGGAAATTGAACGAAAAGTTAAATTTAAAAGAGTATGACGCATTTATAGATCAAGCCGGAATTTTTAAAAATATTATTAATAAAGAAGTTGCTAAATGTTTTCAAGAGTTTTTTAACTTTTCAAGGGATATTATTTTTATGTCAGAAACAGACAAAAAATACGTTTTGTCCGGTACACATGATGAATCAAATTATTATTCAGGTAAAAAATATTTAAAACCATTTATTTATTATTCACAGGGCCATGTTATTGGAGTTGATATTAGACAGGACTATTTACCTAAAATGAAAGGATTAGTAACAATTAATTCCAAATCCATTTATACTAATGTTGCTCAAGCAGTATTTAGATTAAGAAAGCTTAATTTAGGACACACGGTCGATATCCTATATGTGGGTAATGAAAATGAAATTTTAACAAGTGTTGATATTTGTGAAATTATTAGATGCAATGAAGAAAAACAAAAAACAGACAAGTCAAATTTACTTGCATTTCAAACTTTAAAATCTGAAATTAGAAAAGAGGAAACAAAAAAAATGTTAGACAAATCATTAGTTATTTTTAACGGTTTTATTAAAGACCAGGAAAGTCAGAGTAAACCTTATAATATAGAAAAAATACTAACAGCAAAAAATACTGGAGACCTTAAACAATTTAACAAAATTTACAAAGAAAAAATTAAATATTATTTCATAGATGAATTTCCCACAACAGGTATAAAATATTTAGATGGAATTGTTAAACCCATAGGTATAAATTTTGACAGGTTGTTTAGCAAAATTAATAATGTGGAAATACTAAAAAAATTAGTTTTTTCAATTGACTCGGACTGTTCAAATATAACCATTGAAAAAGAAAGTGAAAAAGAAGTTGTTAAGGTAAAAGAAGTTAGCAATACTATTTTTAATGAAAACCAATATAATATTCCAACTTTAGAATGGGATTATATTCAATACTATTTTTGTAATTTAAGAAACAAAGACATATTTAATCGTATTACCTATCCAATTAATAAAATTGTAAGTTGTGTGCCTAACATATGTACACATTTTAATGGCTTTACATTTGAAAAAAATAATTCAGGATTACTTTGGGTTTTAATTCCAGAAATGGAAAAACTTTTATTAGTTCCTGGATACATGGGTCCTATTTTTGGATTTGAATATGTATTATTAAATATTAAAGACCTTTCATTATTAAACCATAACATGTTTACAAAATTTATAAAATTAAAAGAATTGATTGATAAACTAAGTCAAAATGAATTAGTTAAATTTATTCACACCGGAATAGATTTTTATTTAACAAAACAGAATAATTATACACAACCATCTGACATTAAAAATGCATTTGTATTGTTTATTATTCTTACTAACTTAACTAATAAATTAGCACCTCATGTTGAAATTTTAAAAATACTAAATAACAATCAAACATTATATTCGGACTTTAATGGTTTATTAAAAATATGGTCTTCTAATAAATACTTAAGACAAATAATAATCCCACATGTTACAGAACTGGAAACATTAGACCCATTTATAAGAACTGATGAAGAATATAAATGTAATATTAACGTTAGTAAATTTAATGAATTTAATCAAAACCTTGAAAAAGAATGTGAGAACAATAAAAGTAAATTTAAATCAAACATACAAAGTCAAACACAACTTGCAGAAAACAAGTTATTAGATATTTGTAACAAATATAAAATAGAATATCAAAATCACACAAACTGTAATGAAAACAAACAAATCTTTTTTGATGCTGGCAATATCAAACTATGTCATAAAAATCAAGTAGAATATATAAACTTGGAAATAATAAAAAATAACAATCTAATTTCCCAGCAAACTCAAGAAATTATAAAAGCTAATGAAAAAATAACAGATTTAAATAAAAAAATTAGAAAATTAACAAAGCCAATCAGAAATTTAGAAAAAGAAATTGCTGATTTGAAAGAAGAAAACAAAAAAACTGATGGAATGGACAAGAAACAAAGACAAAAGTTTAAAGACAACATAAGAGAAAAAATTACACTTATTGAACAATCAATTGAAAAAGAAAAAAAACTACTTGCCAAATCGAAAGAATACAATAAACTCACAAAAAAATTTGCAGATAAAACAAGTGAAGTAAAACAAATGGAAAATAAAATTAAGGAGTTAAATATAGAAAATAAAATATTAGAATCAAAGATTTAAATTGGCTTTTTTATTTTAGTAAATTTTTAATTAATAGTTTATTTTTAATTAAAAATTAATTCTTAGATATTAATAATATGGTACAAACTTTATCTGATTTATTGGTTGAACACATACCAGTTTTTTTCCATTGGTTAGATGGATTTATTAATCCAACTTTTGGAAACACATTAAAAAACACCCGGAAATTTATTACAAATAAACTAGCTCAAGTTTTAGCCACTAAAAATATTTGGTTTAGTAGATTTGACAACTTTTCTCTTTCGAATGGTAAATACAAATCAGGTATTGAATTTTATAACTTTGAAACCAAACAATTTTTATGTTTGTTTTTAGATGAAAATACAAGTTTAATATCTATTAGTCCGTTTGAAAAAGTGGGTTTTGACAATAACATTTATAAGTTGTCAGAATATTGTGAAATTTCAGACAAATTGGATGAATTGGTTAATTTATTTAAATTTAATATTTTTCAAACTGGTGATGAATTACATGCAATTTGTATAGTCACATTTATTAAAAATAATCAATTGTTTTTACACATAGTTAACTCTGGCGAAGGAATTGAACAAACAGAACAGTTTACTGACACCGAAACTAAATCAAAATACTATGAACCATGTCAAAGTTATCTTGTATGTGGGGATATCATGGATAAAAACAAATTAATAGATAGCTTTAAAAAACTTATTTGTATGTTATATTTTGGAGATGTATACAATACTCTTATTGATATTTACAAAACAAATAAATTATCAACGAACAAGGAAATATACAGTATTGATAGTGTAGGAAAAGGCTATCCCATCTATTCTAATTTTATTTCTTTATTAGGATTAATTATTTCACAATCACCAGATACTGGGTTAATTACTTTTGGTAAATATACTTTAAAGTCTATATCTGAATTACCTCTTCTTACACTATATACTAATGAAGAATTAATAGGAGATAATAATAATAAAATATTTTATATAAAAAAAAATGAATGGACTGACATTAAAATAGATAAAATAAACATTTTAGAACAAGACAAGGTAGGCTCATTTACAAAATTATATGTAAGAATGTTAAGTGAATTTTTACCAGATAAAATCAATTACCAACTTGACGGAAAAATATTAGAATTGATATCTCAAGTTCATACTGGCCTAATTAGTCCGATTGAACAAATCCAACCTGACCAACCTAATCAAATTAATCCAATTGTACTAGATAAAATGCTTTTTAAGGTTGGTTTTGGTTCAAATGGTTCAAACAAAAAATTATTTATTACTCCACAAGAAAGTGGTTCGTGTACTTGGTTCAGTTTTTATTGGTCGATATTATTATATTCAATATATTATTTAAATAATGTGGAATCATATATTAACCTGATAAAAGAACTAAACACACAATTTTTACAGTATGTGGAAAATATATTTTACGCTAAAATATCAATACAAGAACATTTTGGTTTAGTTGGTATTAAATGGAGAAAATTATTTGCAAAACTATGTGATATTGGGTTGTTAGAAAAAAATAAATTGGAAGAAACTGTTGATTATATATATTCAACACCATTTGGTGTTTCACCTTCAGTTCAAAGATGGAAAGAAATAAGTAATGAACCAATTCAATTTACTACTTTAAATTGGAATGCATGTGTTTATGTTAATCAAGTTAGTTTACCAAAAACAAATCCTCTTGGTATTTCAAATGGTACCCAGCTAAACAAGGTTTTAGTTGATGTAATTTTATCAAATTATACAATTAGAACCGACCAAGTAAGATTAACTAATACGTTGATAATGAATTATTTTAATATTTTTAAAAGTGGAAAAACAACTAACACTAAATTCTTTTCTGGTCCCTTCACAGTAACTGGGGCATTAGACATTTTAACAAAAGGTGATTTATTTGAATTGTATAAAAATGAAAATCTACGTAAAACAATACCATCTATGTCATATCAATATTTGTGCGATGACAAACTATTGAGATTATTTAAACTTTTCGAAAAAACATTTGATTCTAATACTGACTCTTATACATACCAGTTTTTTCCTTTTGCAACATTTTTATTAGAAAGTACAGATGACACTAATGAAATTATCCAGTTAAGTAATTTTTTATCTAGGGTAAATATTTTTGCATTTTGTCTAATAGATATTCAAAATTTTATATCAAGTATTTCAAAAACAATTGACATGATGTATTACGAACTAATTCAAAAAATCATTATTGGTTTTAATAAACTGTTATCATATCTAATTGGTATTGATTCAGAGTATATTAGCATAAATGTTCGCGAAACTTTAAATGATCCAGTTTTTAAAGAACGAATAAGCCCAATAGAAATTCAATCAAATTATTTAAAAAAATATTCAATTAATTGGTTTTCAATACCTTATGCAAATATCAATGCAAATATATTAAAAACTTATGAAACTTTTACCAAGTCAAAACAATTTTATTATGAGAATCCAGAACTTATTTATAAAAACTCAAAATCAGATGAAATCATGTCAATTGATTCGTTTATTAGAATTCACATTCATGATCTATTAAAACCAAAAAATATCAAATACAGAGAAAACTTTATTAGATTTTATGGAAAAAAATTTGTTCAAATCAATTCGATAAAAACACCTAATAAAAACTGGGAATTTGCAATTTTAACGAATTTGCACTTGTTAATGTATGGTAGCGAATTGATTTTACCAGAAGATAATAACTCAATTAACTTGTTAAATTTTAGTGCGCGAAATAATAACTATTTGGATTTTTTTAATTTAATCAAAAGCACATTTAAATCAAATCCAAATAATTTTGATGAATTTATTGTTACCAATTATAAAAATCTTGAATATGATACTTTAAAAATAATAAAAACACGATTACTAAAATACTATCCGATGACACGAATTGAACAATCTACTAACCAAAAAAAATTATTTATTGGGAATTATGAATATGTTCAATTATATGATAAACCAATGTTTACAAATTATTTTAATGTTGATAACTCATCTGTTATATTGTATTCCAAATCTGAAATACTTGAACACATTATTATTATTAATACCAAACATATATTTAAAGTTGATTTGGTAAAAACAGATAAGGACTTTTACATTGAATCAATTTATGTTAATGGAAACAAATGTTTACGTTTTTCTGAAATTAATTATCCATTTAAATATTCGATACCACTCACATGCAACCATTTAATTTATCAAAACAATAATTTGTTTCAACTAATTTATTTTTCCCAATTAGAATTTAGATCTAAAAATTTTGAACCTTTTTGCAAAACAAGTACACATGAACTAATTGAATTTACAATTAATGAAAACAATATGTTATATCCTAAAATAACTGGTCCAGACACATGGATTAAATTTATGAAACTATGTATGGATTATCATGTTAGGCCCTTAAATTTACTATTTACTCGGTTAGACCAAACATCTGGATATTGTGTAAATGAGAAATTATATGGGATATTTAATTTTAACAAGCAACAGTTTTTAACTGGGGTAATCAAACCAACTTCCACAGATATGGTTAAACTAATAACACCAGATATTAATAATCAGGGCGTGATAACCCTAAGCAATAATTTATCAGGATTAGAAAAAGTTAAAAATCTTATTGGGTTATCAGAAGCAGGTTCAGAAGAAAACATTTATGCCGATTTAATAAATAAAATTCAATTTTGTCGTATTGTTGATTCTAATGTTCCTGAAACATTAAAATATTTACAAGCTTTACAAAACCAAGTTCAAAAGTCAATAAGTGAATATATGGGTTATTATTTAAAAGTTAATGTTGGTGACTTATTCGGTCAAACCCACGCGAATTATTTGGTTAAAATTCGTATTGGAAATATTATTGGGTCACTTTTAAAACAAATTAATAATGAAGATAACTTTTGTTCCCAAATAAAAATTTTAAATGGGCTTTTAAAATCCCGTACTAAAAATTTTAAATATAACTTTGAGTTAGTTTTTGAAACAATTAGTGGAAATGAATTATTACAAGAACAACAAACCAGATACCTTGATATTATTGAAAATTATACAGGACAAGTTTACGCAAATACTGATAGAACATACACAGGTCAAGAAACTTCAATTATTAAATTTAACCAAACCGGGGGCCGTGATTTTATATATCCATTACATCATTTTATGATGGGTAAGGGAAAATCATCTGTAATGTCTCCTATTTTAACTGCATATTTTACTTTGATTCATGCGAAAACCTCCTATATAATTGTGCCTGAACATTTAGTTCCCGATACCAAAGCGCTAATTAATCAATATGGTCAAGTTTTTTCAATTGAAAACCAAATAATAATTAAATCTGATTCCGAAATCAAATTGGATTTTTTAAATGGGGAATTTGCAAATTTAACAAAAAATACCGACTTGGTTTTCATAATTGATGAATTTGATTCATTATTAGACCCGGGAAAAAGTAACTTTAATATTGTTGAAAATAAAACCCTTTCAGTAACCCCGATATTTAAAATTATCTATCAAATTGTTAAACTTATGGAATTAAAATCTTTGGAACAAATAGAAATTGGCGAAATTAAATCTAAATTAGAAACTACATATTCAGATTCAGTAATTTCCAATATTTTAAAAGAAATTAAAAAAATATATGGAACTATTGTATCAAATACATTTATTGAAAATATTCACTGGGGTATTGATACTAATAAATATTATGCAGTACCATTTGTTAATAAAGATAAACCAATACCAAATTCTACATTTTCATCTTCTGTACTTACTGTGTTTTTAACTGTTTATTATTATAGAATATATGCTAGACCAGGACTATCGAAATTAATTGTTAAATATATTTGTGATAATGATTTATGGGAAGAAATTTTTAAAGTTTCAAAACCATTGTCCCAAGTTCAAAAGTTTGTAAATGACTATGTTAGTTCAGATCCTGCGATTATTAGTACAATATTTGATATGTTCTTTACTGAAATATTTAAAACATTCTTATTACCTCAAGAACAATTTAATACCTCATTTGTTGATATTTTAAACATTGACCAAATTTATAAAATTGGATATTCTGGAACAGTAAATGTTGATTTACCTGAATTCCCACGTGCGACTAATAAATTTGTTAATATTCGTGGGGATTCCGATGAATTGGTTAATGTTGCTTATGCAATTGCAAATGCAAATGTTTGGACAATTGATCGCGCTAAAATAGATGGGTTGGACAAGTTTCACGGTTCAAGTCCTGTTGATAATCTAGTCCAGCTATTAAAACTCCAAGGAATTAACTTAATAGAATATGGAGCATTTATAGACCAACTTGGTGTTTTTAAAAATATTCCCAACGAAGATGTTGCACATGTATTTAGCAAATTATTTAATGAGTTAAGGGAAATTATTTATATGACAGAAACTGATGAAAAATTTGTTTTAGCTCATGGGGAAAAAATCCCGTACGATTCAGGAGTTCAATACTCAAATCCATTTATATATTATTCTCAGGGACATGTTATTGGTGTTGACATTAGGCAGGATTATTTACCAGAAATAAAAGGCTTGTGTACTTTAAATGCAAAATCAACCTATACCAATGTAGCCCAAGCTGTTTTCCGCTTAAGAAAACTAAATCAAGGTCATCGGGTTGACTTGGTTTATGTGTGTAATGATAATGTGACTGAAAACTTAACTCAAGAACATTTGTATCGATTGTTAAAAACCAATGATAAAGAACAAAAAGCCAATAAAGCTGACTTGCTTGCATATCAAACATTAAAATCTGAAATTAGAAAAGCAAGAATTTCAAATAAAATTTTTAAGGATAATTATAAGGAACAAATAAAATACTATTATATTAATGATATTTCAACTGTGATGTCAGAAAGTTTAAAAGGAATTCTAAGTCAAGAAGAATTAACTAAACCAGAATTGAATCAACTGGTTAGGCAAATTAATTTACCGGAAAAATTAGAAAAACTAGTTTATTCTATTGATTCTGAATTATCAGAAACTATCAAGTCGATGGAAACAGAAAAAGAGTCTGAAAAAGCAAAGGCAAAATCTCATAATGTTGATATTGTAATATCTAAACAAAAATTCTTACAACTACCTAAAATCAAAGTTGAATATTTTACATGGGATTTTGTTGATTTTTCTAATGAAGAAATTTTAAAAAATTTAACATTGACAACCGATGAATTTGTGTATATTATGCCAAACATTATATATCAAGGTAACAATAACAATTTTATTGAAAGTACAACAGGAATAATGTTTGTACTATTTGAAAATATTCCAGCTGTGTTAGTAATTCCGTCACATATGGCACCTGAATTTTCCGAATCACATGTTTTATTATCAGTTAATAATTTTTCATTAATTAATGCTTCACAAATAGAACTTTATAATAAAAACAAAAATTTAATTAAAAAATTAAGTAAAACACCAATTTTAAATTATATTTTAACTGGACAAAACTTTCAACAGTTAGAAAATACTTATTTAACATGTGTGTTAGTTTATATGTTTTCGCAAATGGAAAAAATACTACCAGAACACAGTTCTTTAATTGCAAAATATGAAAACATGGATGCTTTTATAAAAGAAGCTGAAGAAAAAGTAATTTTAAATTGGTATAAAAACAAATCAAGAGCATCAGCATTTGTCTGGAATAGTGAATATTATGAAACAGTAAAACAAAATAAAACAAGTGTACAACTATTTCATCCAATTAAACCAACCAAATTAAACCAAACAGCCGGTTCGGGTAATCGATACCTAATCATTTATTAAATAATTGAAAATTAGTTAATTTAACTTGTATTTTTAACTAATTATCAAATTAAAATGTTATGGACAGATAAGGCAAAGAAACTTCTTAAAAAATATTGGAAAATTCCAGAACTTAAAGAAAAACAATTTGAGGTAATTAATGAATTACTATTAGGTAATGATGTTATTGGGTTACTTCCTACTGGATATGGTAAATCCCTGTGCTATTTGTTACCTCCACTTGTTACTAAAAAAACAATGTTTATTATTAGCCCATTAATTTCACTAATGGATGACCAAAAGGAAAAACTTATTCAAATGGACATACCATGTGCTGCATTACATGGAAATAATAAAAATAAAGACCAGGAAGTTTTCCAAGTTATTGATGGGACCATTAAAATTGTGTATATGAGTCCTGAATATTTAATTAAAGGCGATGGTCTAGAATTAGCAAACACACTTGTGGAATCAGACCAATTAGGATTTTTAGCAGTTGATGAATCTCATTGTATCAGTGTTTGGGGTCAAGATTTTCGCCCAGAATATACTAAAATTAAATTATTCCGTGAATCGTTTCCTCAAATACCAATTTTAGCAGTAACAGCAACAGCAACTGATACAGTTTGTCAAGATATTGGTAAATTTCTTCATTTGTCTAATCCGGTTTTGGTTCGTGCCAGTTTTGACCGGGCAAATTTGTATTTGGCCATATCTGAAATGCCTACTATACAAATTGAAGAAAAAAGACCGCGAAGTGTTAAAATAATTACTAAAACCAAAGAAAAAGAAACAATTGTTATGGAATATATGGAAAAATATCCCGGAGAAAAAATTATTATTTATGCTAACTCAAGAAAAGATTGTGAAGAACTTGCAACTCAATTAAATAAGTTAAGAAAGGGTTGCTGTGAAGCATATCATGCTGGTTTATCAAAAGGTCTTAGAGAATCAATTCAATCAAAATTTTCAGAAGGAGACATTAAAGTTATTATAAGTACAATTGCATTTGGAATGGGTATAGACCAAACTGTTCGTGTTGTAATTATATTTGGTTCACCATCATCTGTTGAAGAATATTATCAACAAATTGGACGAGCAGGAAGAGATGGAAAACCAGCCGAAACAATTTTATATTTTGAATATACCAATTTAATAATTGCTAAACATATGCTAAAAGATATTAAACAAAAATATCCTGCATTAGCACGAGCAAAGGAAAACAACTTAAATAAAGTAAGTAAGTTAGTTTTTACAAACACATGTAGGCGCAGATTTATTCTGGACTACTTTAATGAACCTTTTAGTTTTTACACTTGTGGTAATTGTGATAATTGTTGCGAGTCAGAATTAGTTGATATGACTGAACAGTTTTATCCCATTATATTTAAACCTGGAAATACACCAGAGAGAGCTGCATCAGATATTAAATATAATTATTTAACAGAAGTGAAACTCTTAGATAAAAACAACAAGGAAAAACAACAGGAATTATTTTTAAATAACGATATATGGCAATGGAAAAAATATTTAATTGAAAACAAACTTAAATTATCTAATATTCCAGATAATATAAGATTTAAAATACCCAAGAAATTTGTTAAAAAAATAGTGGAAACTAAAACTGGGAAAAACACCCAGGACTTTGAAGATAAAATTAAAATTTATGAAAAACAAATTAATTTATAAATTAGCTAATTTAATTTAATAAAATACTGAGTAATGAAATACTGGTTAAAAAACCCTGTGCGTTTCAAATTGAAAAAAAATATCTAGTTTAAAGTATTAGAGGGTTAAGTGAGATATTGATTTATCTCCCATATTTCCTGATATCTAACCCATATCAGTTTGAGTATATGGTTAGTCGTGTTCGCACGGGTTTATATTTAAAGTCTGGTGTTTTAGTACATCGGTATCTTAATATAAATGTATTTTTGGGGCAACCTACAATCCTAACTCCCTCCTTTAAATCATATGCGGTGTGTTTTAGATACACTAAGAGATTTAAAGTTTTGTTAACATAATATGTTAACTGAAAGACTGTTCCCGAAACTATAAGCTTGCTTATATTATTTGAGGAAAAAACTTGATTTGAGTTTGTAATACCAATAGCAAAAGCAAACTTAAGTCATCAAGCAATTATAATTTTTATGGTTAAATATCAATTGAGTTCAAATCTCAATAATTGCAAATGGATTTAATATGTTGGTTCCCTTTGAGGAAAATTTAATTTTTTGTTGTTTTTAATATAATCTGTTGGTTGGCCAAACACTCCAGCTGACAGACCGGGTTCTATAGCTCAGTAGGTAGAGCGAACGGCTGTTAACCGTTAGGTCTCAGGTTCGATCCCTGATAGAACCGCTTGTTATTTTATTCAAATTATAATTTGTTATTATAGTTTAAATAAAAAAATTTACAATTTGTATTTTTTATTATAATCCAATATAATGGGATGTTGGGATATATTTTGTTTTTTATGCGGGAACACATGTCATCCAATAAGCAAAGATATTGAATTAGAATTATCTGATTCAATTGAATTTTATAAAAAAGTTGCTAAAAATAAAAAGTATAAATGGTTTATTGAACATTTTGGTCCGGTTTATTCAAGCTACAATTTAAATTCAATAAAATTTAATAGTAAACTAAAACAACTAAAAACACAAACAAAGTGGTTATCCAAATGTACTTTCTTAAGTGCAGACAATAAAATTATCCACGGATGTAAAGAAGTTGATTGTAATATTGGATTTCGTGATTCTAAAGGTAATTTGTATTACCACGAAACAGTTAGTTCAGACCAGTTATTAAATTATGGGGTATTTGTTCACTCGGATTGTTGGAAATATATATTGAAAACATTTAAGGTAAAATTAAATTATTCGTTATTGCCAATTTTAAATGTGGATAGAACAGATTCAAAACTTTTCCAATTCATAAACTACGGACCGATTGAAAAGTATTGGGACCAAAATTTTAATTTTTTACTAGCACTTTCTCAAAATAATGAGGAATTATGTTCAAGTCCATTGGTTAGTGATAAAGTTGGGTCAAACATCAAAAAGGTTTGGTCCAAGCTTAAAATAAGAACTGATAAAGAAAGAAAATCCCCGGGGGTTAGTGCAAGTTTTTACAAACAAGGGCATTATAAGATTGGTATAAATGGTAATATTTGGACTATTAAATCCGGAAAATGGGTCGAATTAGCTGATACTGAATCTAAAGCTATTACATATAATGTTAATAAAATACCTAAAAATCTAGTTGGTATTGCAGATGTAAATACTAAACCCGTTTTTGTTAAATCGGAAAAACAGGTAAAGGCAAAATTAGTACAACTTGAAATTATTACAGCAAATATATAATATTATCCAATAAACTAATTTAATAATTTTATTGGATACTAAACAACAAGTTCTTGGTTACTATTGCTTAAGCTAACACTAACACTACCATTAAACCCAGAAATATTTGCATTTACAAGGGAATTTGTTAAATGTGTAATTAATGAGTTATAATTTAAATCAGTATCAGTATTTGCAGACAGTTCTGCAGGGGGATTATTAGGATGGGCAATTGGTTCCAATTGATTAATATACGAATCCCAGTTATCCCATTTGGTTTTACACATTGGACAAGACCTTTGATTTGGTTGTTTTTTGTCTAACCAAGTTGTTAAAATGTCAACACAATAGTTGTTTTTACACGTGGTACACGTAGAATATTGTGCATCAGTTGGAATTTCTTCAAATGATATCGGGCAGAATTTACGGTCGGGTTCTACAATTAATTTAAATCCTTGTAGTTTAAATACAACTTTAGCAAGCTGATACATTTGTGCAGATGATAAGGGTTGTTGTGTATAATTTGTTTGTAAATATCTCTTTGTATATGCATCACCTGTTACATATGCCAATCCACCCATTCCAGATGTTTGTCTATAAATGTTTGCACTTAACCCAAAAATTTTAATTTGGTTGGTTGGAGTGTTTGGGTTAAATTTAACTTGTAATCTTACAGTATCAATACGAGAATAATTAGTTGAACCAACAAATGATTGGGGCGACCTATCAAGATAATTTTCGTGGAAACTAAATGGAAAATAAATCATTCTGGGTGATATGGTTTTACATTTTGATTTAATTAAGAACTTGTTCAAATGAAATCTTTCCTGACCATTCAAGTATAAATTAATTTCTTGGATATTTGTCGGGTTATCACATTCAATAAAAATTCCTTTATTTGGACCCTCAAAAGGTAAAAGAATTTTAAATTCAGACCCAGTTTGTGCCAAGTTGGCATTCGACACATTCACATCCATTTGATAGATATATTGAATAAATTCTTCATGTAAAGTATTAAGGTTACCTAAAACTGGACGTTCCGGGTTATCTAAATATGTTAGCACACTAACCAATTCCCATGTTGTTAATAATTCGATGGGATTTACCGGTTCATTATTAACTATGCAAAATCTAACGTCATGATAACGTAATCCAAGAATTTTAATTTCTCCAAATATTTTTTCAAAATGTAAATTAACATAAATATCCAAATCAACAATTTCCGGTTCTGATAAATTAAGTAAAAAAGATAAAGGCCAATGGGCTACTCGGACAGTACCAATTTCCATATACAAGCTTAGTTTGGATAATTGAGCTTTTAACATATCAATAGTAACTGGGACTTCTGGGTTAGATAGGTTAGATGGGTTAGATGGGTTAGATGGGTTAGATGGGTTAGTTGTGTTGGCTTGACCAAAACTAAATTTTACATATTCTGGAACAATTATATCCGCATCTCTTCCAATAGTTATTCCTTGAGATAATTGTACGGGACCATAGGCAATATATTCATGAGCAACATTTCTTGGAATATGTGTGTCCATTTGCCCAGTAGCAACCAGCGACATTAAACCTCCTGGCATATTATTTTATTTAAATAATTAAACTTGTTTTTAAGTCCAATTATGTTCACAAAACCACATCGGGTAAATTTGTCCAGACTTAAAAAGAAAATTTGTAGAATTTATAATGCAATCTCAATCTCAATCTCAATCTTTATCTCAATCTAATTCTATAACTATTTCTGATGTTGAAATTGGTCTTGATGAACTATTTACTAAAATTGTTCACCTTGACCTCGACAAACAGAAAATTTTATTATCTGCACTTTATGATCCAAAACTTGAACCAAATCTTATTCAATATATTGAATATATTTTTGGTATTTCAAGTGATTTTAAACAATTACCCCAATTAATTGAACTAACCGATATTGTTGTTTCCCATTGTAATCCTTATTGTTGGGACAAAATATACCCACTTATTAACTCTGGATTAACATCAATTAAGTTTTCCACTAAATTATTAGCATTAAATGTTATTGGACAATTTGCTACCAGATATCCCGAAGCCACTGCCCAAAACATGCCTGAAATAATGGCTATGTTAATTACAGCATCTACAGACCCAAAACCCCAAGTTAAAACTCAAGTTGCGACAACATTTGCTATTGTTGTAAATACTATTGAAAATGTCGATGTTAAACATTTGTTTCCAGTAGTTATTTCCGCCTATACCGCACCCGCAGATAATACCCAAAAAGCCTTAGATGCTCTTATTGCTACCCCATTCGTTAATGATATTGATATTCCAACCATGGGATTTTTAGTTCCCTTGTTAACTCGTTCTATGAAAGAAAGAAAAATGGTTTATCAAAGAAGAGCTGCCGTTGTTATTCAAACTCTATGTAAACTTCTTAAAAATCCAGTATATGCTAAACCATTTTATGGTGTTTTACAACCAGTGTTAACTAGAGGTTTTGAAGAAATTGCTGACCCTGAAATTCGTCAAGTTTGTTCAAATTCCCTTGAAGTATTAAATAAAGTCCATGCCCAAGGTACCAATAAAATTTTAGAATCATACACACACGAACAATGTGTTGAACAATACAAACAAATTCTATCTGCACACGGAGTTGATGATTCCGATGAATTGGTAACCCATAGTGCTGACTTGGTATGGACCTTAATCAAACACGAAAACAAATCAAGAAACGTTTGGACCCAATGTATCAGCCCTTATTTAGCAAGTTTAATCGGAGATGCTGATAAATTGCTTGCAGTTACTGAAGCCATTACTGAAACCATTATTAAAGAAATTAATATTGAAGAACATAACCCCGAAGACGATGAAGAAAACTTATGTGACTGTGTGTTTTCACTTGCTTATGGTACCCGTGTGCTTTTACACCAAACCCCTTTTAAAGTTAAAATTGGTCGTAGATACGGTATTTTGGGTTCTAACGGTGCCGGTAAATCTACTTTAATGAGAGCTATTGCTAACAAGAGTTTAGCAGAATTTCCTAATATTGAGGCAACATTTGTTGAACATCATATTCCTGAAGAAAAACAAGAAATGATTGTGTTAGATTATATTTTAGCTGATGAAAAAATTCAAGCTAAAGGTATTACCAGAGAACAAGTAATCGAAAATTTGGCTGAAGTAAATGTTAGTGAGCATATGATGAATGCACCGTTATACACTTTATCTGGTGGTAATGTTCAACGTGTTAACATTATTTTAGCTAAATTACGTGCAGACCCTTTATTACTTCTTGATGAACCTACCAATCATATTGACCAAGGCACTATCAGATGGCTTAAGGAATATATTAAGGGATTAAAAACAACTACTTGTTTAATTATTTCCCACGACATTAAATTTTTAGATGACGTTTGTACTAACATTGTTCACTATGAAAATCTCAAATTAAAATTTTACCGTGGTAATGTTACTGAATTTGTTAAACAAAAACCAGAAGCCGCATTTTATTTCCAAACCAGTTCACAAGATGTGTTAGCATTTAGTTTTCCTGAACCTGGTCCTTTAGAAGGAGTTAAATCATTAACCAAGGCTGTTGTTAAAATGCGTGATTGTTCTTTTCAATATCCGACCACCCCTAAACCCCAATTATCCAATGTTAGTATCCAAGTTTCTATGGCTTCTCGAGTAGTTATTTGTGGTGTTAACGGTTCCGGTAAAACTACCCTAGTTAAATTATTAGTTGGGGAAATAGAACCTGACCAAGGTATTATTGAAAAACACCCTAACTTGCGTCTTGCATATATTCCCCAAAACGTCACTTCAATTCTTAAAGGGCATGAAGATAAATCACCAATTGAATATATTATGTGGAGATACAGAACTGGTACTGATAGAGCTCAAGCTACTAAAAATGCATTAAAGATGTCTGAAGAAGAAATTGCTGAAATCAAAGCTAAAGCAAAAGCCAATAAAACCTTTATTATTAAAGAACTTAGTGCCCGTAGAGCCGGTAAGCGCGAACACGAATATGATGCAAAATCAGAAGGTATTGTTGAAATGTCCCAATGGTTTACCAAATCTGAGTTGATTGAAATGGGATATGAAAAAATGGTAAAGGAATTTGATGAAAAACTTGCAATGGAATCAATGATGGGACAAAAGAAATTAACTACCGGGGAAATTCAAAAACATTTAGACCGTTTTGCCTTAGAACCCGATATTGCCCAACATACTAAAATTTCTGCATTATCTGGAGGTCAGAAGATGAGAACTGCATTAGGCGCAATTTGTTGGCATGATCCACATGTGATTATCTTCGACGAACCCACTAACTTTTTAGACAAGGAATCTACATCTGCCTTATCAGACGCTATTAAAAACTTTAAAGGTGGTGTATTGGTTATTTCGCATAATGCTGATTTTTATGAAGCATTAACAAGAGAAAAATGGTTACTTGAAGCTGGTGTTATGACAGTTTTTGGTGATGATATGATTGAAGCGCTTGAAAAAGAACGTAAGCGTCAAGAAAAAGAAAATGCCAAAAAACTTAACTTGGACGGCGAAGAAGAAAAATTTGATTCACTTGGTAATAAACTCGAAGTTAAAAAAGCTGCTAAAGAATTAGATAGAAACGAAAAGAAGAGACTAATGAAATTAAAGAAAGATATGGAAAAACGTGGAGAAGATACATATGAAATTGATGAGCTTCTTGGATTAAATTAAGTCATTATTTTATAACCAATTAATAAATATTATTTGTTAATTAGTTATTAAATGTCCAATTGAGACTTTAAAGCAAGATATTTTGATTTATATTTAAGGTATTTTTGATAATTTCTTACTTCACGTTCTAGTTCAGTTGGACCAGCTAAATATAATGCTATATCATCATACACTGTTTTAAAGGCGTTTTCACTTGATTGGTGATTTTCTGCTTGTTCAGCTGCAGTCTTATCGCTAAATGTAATGGAATCTTTTATATCAGGGTTTGTTTTCATTAATAACTCAAACAGTTCATTTTCCTTTGCCATCAAACTTATTGCTTTTGTTAGTTCATCAAAAAATACCTGTCCTGCTTTTTCAAAACTTAAAGTTGGATATTTAGTTTGATACAGTTTTGAAAAATAATCATATTTGGCTTTACCTTTAAAATAAGCAACTAATTTTCCCTTAAAAACTCCAAATTCAGAATCATGTGCATTTATAAACACATTAATATTTGTCTTTAAACTCTTTCTTGTTATATCATCTTGTCTATAATGGGTTGGTTCTGGATTTTTTTTACTACCAGTTAATTTTTTTTTAATAAAATTTGGATTTGAAACATTAAACATGTTTAATAATTTAAGTTCATCTGGATTTATTGGAAGTTCAGACCAATTTTTTTTATTATTAAACAAATCCTCAATTTTATTATCAACTGAACTGGATAAAATCAAATCACTACCTTTAAAGAATTTTTTTAAAAATCCACTGTTGGCTTCAAAAAAATCATTAATTTCTTTTTTTAAATTTTCTCTTGCATTTGCATTATCTTTCTCTTCCCTTAAAATTTCAAATATATAAACTGGTTCAAGAACTCCATTATCTAGTCTTTTTAATTTTTTTGATCGATTTCCAACAATTGTTCTCAATACATTGTGTTTAGTTATTTTACCTGTTTCAATTGAACTTTTTACTAAATTAAAATTTTCTTCGGTCCAATCTTCTTGTGACCTAAAAGGTGTGATGTAAAATCTGTTTGGGTTTGATTTTCCTGTACTACTCATTATAACATAAGGGATAAATTAATTTAATCCTATTTATTACTTGGATACACTTTGAAGCCATTCACTTAGTGTTTTATAAGAATCAGCATTTTTTTCAGCACAAACTGTAATATAATCATCGCGTGTGCCTAATGTACCAGAACCAAAGAGTGTAAACCCGCTAATTTCAGGAGTTAACAAAGTTACATAAAATTTGCCTTCTTCAACAGTAACATATTTAATTGTTGAGGTATTTACAATGAATTTTCCGAGTTTTAAGAATTGGCGCATTAGAAGATATTGTAAATAGGATTTCACTGAATTTATTTATCAATTTTTTTAATAAATAAAAACACACGGAAAATATCATTTATACATCAATATCTTTATTTTGACTCTGAATTTTTTTAACTTTGCCATTAAAATATATACCATACAAGTCTCCTTTTTTATTGTTTACAATTGAATAAACATTAGCACCTTCAACAATGTATTTAGTGTTTTTAATTGTTATTTCAACATGTTCAATATCAAACTCTTCATCTTTATTTTCATCTATTTTTTTTACTGGTTGTGCACATTTATGTGATTTTAATTTTCCATAGTTAGAATTTGTGTCCGAGTCTGTTTCTTCGTCAGAACTAAAATCAGTACTTTCGCCAGCTTCAGATTCTAAATCTGAACTATTGTTCGAGTCTATTAAATCATCAAATCCAATTAATTTATTGTTATTGGATTCTGATTCAATAATTTTATCTAAAGATTTAAGTGAAGCCCATGTTTCTAGTATAACCTCTCTATTATTATAACTAATTAAATTTATTTCTCTATAATATCTTTTCATTCCTTTTCTATTTTGAAACAAAATTTTTTTAAGGCTGTTTAGTTTTTCTGTATATTCTTTTTTTTCCTCTATATTAAATTTTTTATTTGAACATATTGTTTCTAGATTTTTTAAAGTTGAAATTAATATTTTATCAAATAAATCAATTTTATCGGCCTTGATTATTTTATTGGTTTTATCATCGATAACTGATGCATGTTGACCTGTTAGTGAGGTTATACAATAAGAATGATTTTCTGGTAATTCTTTATTAAAGTTTGTTAATTCAATCAAGTAGGTTAAACTATTTAATCCTTTTTTCATAATTTCCCTTTGTTTTTCAAATGATAAGTGTCCAATACTTTCTGTTCCAGGTGCCTTAATAACATATTGAATGTTATTTGTATTTGTTGTATTATTTGTTGTATTATTAACTACACTTGGTGATCTTGCTTTAAGTAATGCTATTTCATCGGTTAGTTGTTTAAGTTTTTCATCTATTGGAGTTTTATAAATGTTTTTACATTTTTGTTCATGAGACCATTTAGTTTGTCTAGTTTTGTATGGGTTATTACAATATTTGCATAAATGTTGTTTATCTGTTTGACTTTTGTTATCAGAATGTTTTATTTTTTTATGTTTGTAAAAGCCACTGTAAGACTTAAATTGCATATTGCATATGGGACAAGTATAAGTTTTTTCCATTAACTATTTATAATACTATTTTTTTAAATAAAAACACAAACCAAGTCTGTATGTATACTATAACCCAATACTAACTAATTTTTTTAAATAAAAAATATAAGTATAATACAACTAATTTTATTTATATTTTGTACTAATAACAATTATCCATTATTTTTACATTACCCAAAAACGTATTCTTTTTCCGTAAAAACTGTCTGAAACTTCCCAACCCAAAAACATACTTCTCGCGCGCGACCCTTTTAATTTGCAGTCGAAAAACTTATGGAAAAGCTTATGGAAAATATTAAACAAGCATACAATAATACTGTATTTGGAAATAAAACCCGTAAAATACATACGTTTTCTCCCATAAAAGAATACGTTTTTGTACTAATAGTAAATTGTTGTAAGTTTTATAACGTAAATATTTGTAACATTTATTGTGATGATACATCTATTAATTATTAGTAAACCCTAATATTTTAATAATGTACATGTTTTCTATTTTGTCTGATATACATTAAAGTTATCTTTTTTTTATTTTTATTTAAAGGAAGTTTAATAAATTATTTGTAATATATGGAAACAAAATTAGGAATAATATATTTAGTACAACCTGTTGAACTTGTTGGTATATCAAATAGATATAAAATAGGTATGTCAAATAAACAAAATCTAAAAAGATGTCTTAGCTATAAAACAGGTACAAGATATTTATGTATTATGGAACAAACAAATGTTTACGAGTTAGAAAAAAAAATTAAAAAAGTATTTAATGAAAAATTTAAACTTGTTGCAGGACATGAAACATTTGAAGGTAATGAAATAGAAATTAAAAATACTTTTTTATCATTAATTAAAAAACACGAAAACGAGCAAAATATTTTCAACAAAAAAATAAATTCACATATCAAAAAAAATCAAAAAGAAGCAATCATTAATCAGAATCAAAATGAAGCAATCATTAATCAGAATCAAAATGAAGCAATCATTAATCAGAATCAAAATGAAGCAATCATTAATCAGAATCAAAATGAAGCAATCATTAATCAGAATCAAAAC
>JACCDX010149552.1_pt1 | contig 58042 bp, 67 predicted proteins | sample 7449681 | NCBI WGS metagenome assembly JACCDX01 (sample SAMN15323450, study PRJNA562643) | freshwater metagenome | isolation source: river surface water | place: USA:Blue River Watershed | collected 2017-08-18
GAGAAGTGTGAAATATCGATGTTATATAATTCTAAATATTTACTCATTGTTTTAAAATTACCACCTGCATTTCTTAAACCCATCTTTTCGAGAGCCTCTCTTACACTATTTGATGATTTAATAATCTCTTCTATATTTTCTTTTATCCATTTATTTTTCATTTGGTATTTTATTTTTCTTATATATTAAATTTCGAACTTTGTAAATACCTAAAAGTTAAGTTCGATGTAGAAAAACTTAAAACGAAAAAACCCAGCTAGTTGTCTAGCTGGGTTCATATCGTTAAAGTTCTTTCTTAACTTTTAGACAATAGACAGCTAGTCCCAATTGCTTGAGGTTGATCCTGATCTTGCGGGATGTTTACTACTGTGATATTTGTGTTAAAAGTTTTCATTGTTAATGTATATATAAAGTTTTTATTCTCTCTTTTTGTTTTATAGTACAAATTTACTACAAAGTTTTAAATCTACCTAATTTATTTTGTTATTTTGTATCCTTCTTTCAATAATACCGTTTTATTGAATACTAAAATATCTTCAGTTGAATCTTTATCTAAAATATAATATCCTTTTCTAATCATTTGAACTGGTTTTGAAATAGTACATCCAAGTACTACTGCTGGTTCAAATACTGCACACTTATTTATCACTAAAGAGTTTTTATTCAATCCTTCTGTAAAATCTTCTAACGAATCTGGATCTTCTGAATCAAATAAATTACTGTATTCTCTTACTTCTACATTCTCACAATAATCTCTGGATACCCAATGTATTGTTCCTTTTATTTTTCGGTCCAATGGCATTCCTGATTTTGATAATGGGTCATATGTACATTTAACTTCTATGACATCACCATTTTCGTTTGTGACATAATCTGTTGCTGTTACTGCATAAGCACCTTTTAAACGTACTTCTCCTCCTAATTTAAGACGATTGTATTTTTTATCAGGGTTTAAGCTAAAGTCTTCTGATTCTATCCATAAGTTTCCTGTAAATGGAACATCTCTCTTATCCTCAGGATCTTCAGGGTTGTTTTCAATCTTTATCCATTCTTTATCTTTGTCCCAGTTTGTTATAGTCAATTTTACTGGTTCCATAACACCCATATATCTATCGGCTACTACATTTAAATCTTGTCTCAAGCAATCTTCTAATAGTAAATTACTAACAACAGACTCTTTTCTTGTTACACCAATTGTCTCACAAAAATCTATTATTGATTTTGGAGTATACCCTCTTCTTCTTAACCCTGAGATAGTAGGCATTCTTGGATCATCCCAACCCGCTACAAAGTTTTCTTCAACCAATCTTTTAAGTTTTCTTTTAGACATTATTGTATAATCTACATTTAGTCTAGCAAACTCTGTTTCTTCTGGTAATGGTAATTCTAAATTACAATTTTCTAATACCCACATATATAAGGGTCTATGAACTTCAAATTCTAAAGTACATAAAGAATCTGTTATTCCTTCTATATAATCACTCAATGGATGTGCAAAGTCATACATAGGGTAGACTTTCCATGTGTCACCTGTTCTGTGGTGTGGCTTTTCAATTATTCGATAGATTACAGGATCTCTCAATATCATGTTTGGAGATGTCATGTCTATGTTTGCTCTTAGTATTTTAGAACCTTCTTTAAACTCTCCGTTTTTCATTCTTTCGAAAAGGTCAAGATTTTCTTCTATACTTCGACTTTTGTATGGTGAATCTTTGCCTGGTATTGTTGGAGTTCCTTTTAGATTTGCAATTTCTTCTGAGGTAGAATCATCAACATATGCTAATCCTTTATTGATTAAAACCTTTGCATATTCGTATAGGTTTTCAAAATAATCAGATGTGTATAATACACTTGCTGGTTTAAAACCTAACCATTCGATATCATTCTTTATTGACTCTACATAGTCTGTTTTTTCTGTTACTGGATTCGTGTCATCAAATCTTAGATTACATGGTCTGTTGTACTTTTTTGCAAGTCCAAAGTTTAAACATATTGATTTGGCATGTCCAAGATGTAGGTATCCATTTGGTTCTGGTGGAAATCTCAATGTTATTTTATCGACATTTCCTTTGCCTATTATTTTTTCTTCTATAAAATTCATTTCTTCTTATTTAGTACCCAGGGTGGGACTCGAACCCACACGCCTTGCGACACTAGCTCCTAAGGCTAGCGTGTCTACCATTCCACCACCTGGGCAGGTTGTGTTGAGCCTTAAACGGGACTTGAACCCGTGACCTCTTCCTTACCAAGGAAGTGCTCTACCGCTGAGCTATCAAGGCATTTTTGAATTGTCTTATAGAGTATATCTATAATTTTTCAATAGTTTTGTTTACTATTTTATTTTTTGTACTCCTGGCCGGACTTGAACCGGCACGGTCACTATGACCATTGGATTTTAAGTCCAACGCGTGCTACCAATTTCGCCACAGGAGCGTATAAATAGAGGAAAGTCTCGAAGAGTGATGTGGACTTGAACCACTGAGTTTGATTTACAGTCAAATTGCTAACCTTTGCGAAGTAACTCTTTCAATCGCCATCTATTTAGTTGGGAATGCGGGTTACGATCCCGCTACCTCTTGAATGTAAGTCAAGTGCTCTCCCGATTGAGCTAATTCCCATTATTTAGTTGCCCTGGTGGGTAACGATCCCACTCTCTTCGCCATGTCGAGACGACGCTTTCCCATTAAGCTACAGGACAATATTCAGTACCGTACGTGAGGTTCGAACTCACTTAACATCGGATATGAGCCAATGTCCTTTTCCGCTAAGCTACGGCATTTATTTGAGCACCTGGAGGGATTTGAACCCCCGTTATTACGCTTTGCAGGCGTATGCCTAAAACCACTCGACCACAAGTGCATATTTTTGAGCCTTTGACAGGGATCGAACCTGCGACATCTTCATTACAAGTGAAGTGCTCTACCAGCTGAGCTACAAAGGCATTTAGAGCTAATGGAGGGACTCGAACCCACATATCACCTTTACAAGAGGCGTGTAATAGCCGTTATACGACATCAGCATTTTTTATTGTTGGAATAGTAAGACTCGAACTTACGACCTATCGCGTATCAGGCGATTGCTCTAACCAACTGAGCTATATTCCAATATTAGTAGTCCCGGCGGGAGTCGAACCCACATCTTCGGTTTAGAAGACCGACGTCCTTTCCATTGAACGACGGGACTATATTTTTGTAGGTAGAGTGGGATTTGAACCCACGTCGTGATTTCTCACCTAGTGTATCAGACTAGTCCCTGAAGACCGCTCGGGTATCTACCTATTTTTGCGGACTATGCAGGTTACGATCCTGCTACCCCTTGATTAACAGTCAAGTGCTCTACCAATTGAGCTAATAGTCCTTCTTTCTTTTGCTCCTCCGACAGGATTCGAACCTGTAACCTTCCGCTTAACAGGCGGTTGCTCTGACCGTTATAGCTACGGAGGAATGTATATAAATAAAAAAACCCTCAGATTTTGTCTGAGGGTTTCAATGTTTTTTAGTATAGTGTCTTTTAAACAATATTCTTAAACAGGTTGAAACCCTCGCTTGGTCTAATACATAACGTATTCACCACCATATTAAGCGTGTTATTCAAGTTCATATTTAAGTTATTTGTTCTCATTATTTCTATTTTTAAATGTTCTTTTTATTTGTGGAGAATAACGGAGTCGAACCGTTGACCTCCTGCGTGCAAGGCAGGCGCTCTAGCCAGCTGAGCTAATTCCCCTGGGCCTTTTTAGTAGCGGGAGTTGGATTCGAACCAACGGCCTTTGGGTTATGAGCCCAACGATACCACTTCTCCACCCCGCGATGTATTTCTATATATTAAATAATATTTCTCTCTTTTGTGTTTTTCTTTGTTTTATAGTACAAATTTAATAAAAAGTTTTAAATATACCTAATTTTATATTAATTTATGCCAAAATTTTGCAGGCAAATGTATATTTTCAATATCTATCGCTGCCTTAAACAAAGGAGCGACATCCTTTGGTCTCAATCCTGCTAGTCCACATCCTACTTCTGTTACTAGAAAGATTAGTTTTGGGTTTTCCTTCGCAAACTGTATGAATCGATCCACATATGGTTTTATTTCTTTTATTTCCAATGTTTCTGTTATACTAGAGTTCTTTGTTGGAATTCCATAGGTTCTTCCTTGAAGTCCTTCTGCTTGTCCCCAGACTGCACCCCATCCAAGTGCTGTTTTTGCTGCACCTTTTCCATGCCTTCCGGATTGATTAGATCCGAACACGAATATTTCTTTTTGTCCTAAAATCTTTATATAGTCTGGTGTTATTCTATTTGTCATTAGTTTGTTGCTTTTATGCTCTCTGTTTTTTCCTCTTCTTTTATTCTCAACTCAAACCCAGGTGCGTTGTTATCCACGACCAATCTGGTTCCTACTATATTTTGGTTTATAGTTCTTATGTAGATTGTACTTTTTTCTACATTGATTGGAAGTCTTCCTACTTTTTTACGGTATTCCTTATCGTTGAAGATAAAGTAGTAAACTCCTTCTTCTTCTACTATTTTACCCTTTGTCTTTGCGGGAATTGTAACTCCTATCAAAGTCGTTGTTGTTATGGTTGCTTTACCGTCGGTAACCACAGATGTCATAGTATCTTGTGTTGCGGCGTCAACTCTGATTTCACTCGCCAATCTAACTTTTGTTTTTGTTAAGTTTCCGTCTCTTTTCAATACTGTAAGGTATTTGTTTTCAGAACTTGGAATCTTCCATCTTTGACAAGATGTGAATGATAATACTAAAATCGCTAATAATAAAATAGTTTTCATATCTCTTTTTGTTTGTGTCTTACAAAGATACTAAATAAATGTTATATAAACCTAAATTTTATACTTTATTTTTCGAAATGAACTAAAGTTAAGTGGTATATTAAACTCTCCTTTTGCGGAAGTGATGGGGTTCGAACCCATGCATCATATTTCAGACCTAACGGTTTAGCAAACCGTCCTCTTTACCATTTGAGTACACTTCCATTTGGCGGAAAAAGTCGGGCTCGAACCGACACACCTCTGGGGCCTACGCATTTCAAGTGCGCTGGGCTTAGTCCACACTGCTCTTATTTTTCCTTTTGCGGAAGAGTGAGGTATCGATCCCCATACCTTTCAGTACCACTAGTTTTCAAGACTAGGTCAAGCGCCAGCTTAATTACTCTTCCATTTTGTAGTTTCGTAGAGATTCGAACTCTAATCTTTCGGTTCGTAGCCGAGTGTCCTATCCGTTGAACGACGAAACTATATAACACAAAAAAACCCTCAGATTAAATCCGAGGGTTTACACAATATCTTTATATCGACAATTATGAACACAATCGGATTCCAATCACTCTACTCGAGCGACTTGACGAACTTGATATGTTGATAATTGTTTTCATATTCTTTATATATTAAATTTTTTTTCTTTTTGGCAGGGAGGTGGGACTCGAACCCACGACCACGGATTTAAAAGATCGAAGTAACTTCTCTAATCAACACTCTTTCGAGGTAAAGTTTTAGACAAGTATGTTACGTGCTCTACCGACTGAGCTACTCCCTGCATTTTTAGTTGTCCCGGCGGGAGTTGAACCCGCGATCCCCTGATTAAGAGTCAGGTGCTTTACCACTCAGCTACAAGACATTGTTTTTGTGATCCCGGTGGGGCTTGAACCCACGACCCCCGCATTAAAAGTGCGGTGCTCTAAACCAACTGAGCTACGAAATCAAATACCCCACTTCACCAGCTTAACGGACTGGCTGCCATATCGGGAGTGGGGGTCTCCTGTTATTTCAGGACTCCGTGGAACCTCCCGGTAACGATCCGGGCTCTTTGGATTTTCAGTCCAACGCTTTCACCTGATTAGCTTAGGTTCCTTTTTGCACGGGTACCAAGATTCGAACTCGGAAAAACGGTTTTGGAGACCGGTATGATACCATTTCACTATACCCGTGTATTTTAGCGCGTCACCAAGGACTCGAACCCTGACCCTTCGGGTTGGAACCGAAGATGCTAAGCCATTACACCAATGACGCTTTTATTTTTGTGGAGCCGACGGGTTACGATCCCGTTCCTCTGGATTTTCAGTCCAGCGCAATGACCACATCTGCCACAGCTCCTTTTGGGTGTACGACCGGTAACGATCCGGCTATCTCCATTTTCACAGAATGGCGGGTCTACCATTTCCCCTTCATACACCATTTATTTTTGTGACCCCGGTGGGTTACGATCCCACTCTCCCCATATTAAAAGTATGGTGCTTTCCCGATTAAGCTACGAAGTCATAATTTATTGAACACAAAAAAACCCAAGTTCTTTTGAACTTGGGTTTCTAAAAAATTTCTTCTATATGAGTCTTAACTAATATACAATACTCTTCCAGTACCAAGTTCTGATTTATTGCTAAACCATTTGCTCGATTTACTAAAATGCTTATGTGTATTATTTGTTCTCATTAGTTCTTATATATTAAGATTTTATTCTCTCTTTGTTGATTTTATAGTACAAATATAATAAAAGTTTTTAAATGTACCAAATTTTATTCATTTATTTTGTAAAAAAGTTGAAAATTGTATCTAAATCGTTGCCCATTCCAACCGTTTTACAAATATACGGACTCTTTTCCGTTCTACCTAATTTTATAATAAAAAATAAAGTTTACTTTCTCTCTAATAATTTGCCTATTTTGATGTCTCTCTGTATTTGAATCATATCTTGCTTTACGTTTTCACATACCAGCCAATATTCGAATTCTGTTTCTACTACACTGTGTAGTACTCGATACTCGATATTCGACATTTCTCCGGTTGTTGACCTTTCAAAAATTGATACAAGTTCTGATGGTAGCCAATCTCCTTGAATATAATTGGCGTCGTATTTTCGAAATCCTTTGATGTTTATCGAGTTTATTATGTTTAGATATTTAGACATAATCGTATAAGATCCCTCTCCCCATTTGTCGATCCACTTTGAGAAGTAGTTTCTCAAATAAACGTGTCTGGTGTCTGATATTGGATTTGGCTTTAGTTCTCCAAAGTATTTGGTCCATTTTTCTAATATGTATCCAGGATCGTATTCATGTAGTTTGTTGCCCATCGATTCGTGGAAGTGAAACGAAAATCGGATTATATTATTTAGTTGTGCATTGTTCATGCGACAAAGATACTAAAAGTTTATTTTAACACCAAGCATTTTTTTGTCCCAAACATCGTTTTTTGTTAACATAAAAGTGATTCTATCACTATGTTGGTATTCGAATGTTGTGATTGGAATTTGTTTGCCGATGTTTATAAAAAACAAATCTATTTTTACAGGAAAGCTAGGTTGTTGCATCGTCTTTATCACATCGTCCAATCTTAGGTCTACTTTGAAGTTATTACTACCGTATTTTTCGACTGCATCCATTAGATAATTTATTGGAAAATTTACACCAAATATAGTATCAGTTGATTCTTTTTCTAAAGAATCTAAAATGTGTAATACTCTTTCTTCTTTATAGTTTATACTATTTTCTATAGTCTGTTTGTTTGCTAATAAACTCTCTGGATTTCCTAAACCAAGTCCTATTAGCATTCCTAGTATAGAAATACTACTTTTCAATCCTTCATTTTTTGGATCAAACTCTTCGAATTTTTGAATTCTCATAGGAAAAAGTTTGATTTTATATCTACTGATACATCCGTATTCTGGAAGTCATTGAATATGATTGGAGTCATTTCATCGATGAATTCCTGTATTTCCTGAATACTTGGTACATTCTCAAATTGTCTATATGTTGATATCAATTCTTTTATTGATTCGTCTGTCGGTCTAAGACAAACTTCTTTGTCATTTTGTATTGAATGTGTGAGTCCAAATTTCTGCATCTTTATTATTTTTATTTTTATACAAGTGAATATACTCCTAATTTCATTAGGTCAAACTGACCAGCATTAGTGACTCCACCTCCACTACCCATCGCCCTTGATGCGAAGAAGTTAAGTAATCTTGTTGAATCTGGTAAATTATTTGTAATTGTTCCTTGTTCAACCGCACCAGTCTCTTGATTGATTACTTCGTAAAGAACACTTGATGAACCAGGCTCATTATAAAGTTGAATAGAGTATATTGTAGTTGATGCGGCCGTTGAAGTTCTATTTGCTGGGAATTCGGAACCTAAATCAATCTTACTTGCAGTTCCTGATCCATCGTTGTGAAAAATTTGTAGGTTGGTATCACCGGTCTCATTTCCAACTCCGATTATGTTGGTTATAGGATTGATTGCAAGCACGGAAGTTCCAGCATAGTTCAAATCGGTATTGTATGCACCCATTCCATAAAATTGTTGAGCACCAGAGTCATATGCTGCATCTGATATATTGAAGTTACATACGAATCTAAATCCTCCGGTTACTGACCAGAATAGTTGAGAAGATCCTCTAACACCGGTATATCTTCCGGTCTGTACGATAGACGCGTAATATCTAAGTCTTATCTGTCTGGCTACGAATGATGCGGTTCCAACGGATTGTGCGAGGTTTGATGCGGATGTTGAAGTAACGACACCACCATATGTATCTATTGTTGTTGAGTTATTTCTATGTGTTTGTCCTCTGAATATTTCTGATGGTGAAAGTGCCGGAATGAAACTACTTCCTGCCGGACCTGTTGCACCATTTACACCTGAAGTTCCTGAAGATCCGTTTACTCCGTCAACTCCAGAAGTCCCAGAAGTTCCATCGGCACCATTTACTCCGTCAACTCCAGAAGTCCCAGAAGTTCCGTCAACTCCAGAAGTCCCAGAAGTTCCATCAGCACCATTTACTCCGTCAACTCCAGAAGTCCCAGAAGTTCCATCAGCACCATTTGTTCCATCAACACCCGAAGTCCCAGAAGTCCCGTCAGCACCGTTTACTCCATCAATTCCTGAAGTTCCTGAGGATCCGTTTGCACCATTGATTCCGGAAGTTCCTGAAGTCCCATTATAACTTGATGATAATCCTATTAGTTGAGATTCTAATTCTGATATTTTTAAATCATTTTCGACATTTAATGCATATAGTGCATCGTATACCTCTACAATTGAATCTATTCCACTTTGTGTGTTTGATATAAGATTACTTATTGACTGTGATATACCTAAAGAGTCACTTAATCTTTTGAATGTACTCATTATTCATTTATAAATTTTAATTATATATTAAAATTTATAAATCATCTTTGATGCATCTTACACCTGCTCTACTATATTTTTCAGCAGATCCTCTATAGTATGAAAAGTTTTCACCATTTCTTTGTAGCTCAACTCCTTTCGCAAATTCTCCTATGTCGTCAGAAGACCACCAGAATCCACCTTCCTGTTTTTTTATTTTTTTAGTTATTGTATATTCGTCTGCTTGGTGACTATATCCAACAAATCCATTTAGTTCTCCAAACATCTGGAACTTTTCACTATGAAGTAACTGATTAAATAGTGTGTCCCATTCGCCCATTCTTGGAAGTCTCCATCCTGTAGGACAAGCAATCATTGCACCAGTCCAGTTATATAGTCCGTCTTCGTAAACAGGACTGATATAGTTTCCTACACCGGTCTGTCCTTTTTGAGTTCTAAGATCCAAAAGATATGGTATGTCTGCTTCTTCTATATCGGACATAAGCCAATACTTCATTGGAACAGTATCATTTGGATTTCCAATTTTTACTATTTTGTACAATCTTTTATGGAAGATAGAATCTTCTGGGTGTGGAAACCAATGTCTATCAGTTTGTCCAAATGACATTAATGAAAAAAACAATAATATGGTTAAAAGTTTCATCTTATTTTACTACAAGAGTTTTCTAATATTTCTAAGTCTTCTTCTCTATAGAATTTGAAGTATTCTTTGTTTTCTTCTGCAAATTCTAAAGCTTCTTCTTGGTTATCTGCCTCTACTTCTATTTCGAAGTATTCTATTTTGGTTGCTACTATTCTATATTTTGCCATCGTTTAATAATTTTTTTAAGTTGTATTCTCTTAAAAGAACTTTGTATTTTTCGAATGTTATCCAAGATTTATATCCACCGAATATAACACATTGTCCTTCTACAAAAATGACATCAACATATTTTCCGGTACTTTTTCCGGTAGGTTCGTATATTGTCCCTATAGTAATTCTTTCGACTGATTCTTTAGTAAATCCGTCTTCATCTTGTAGAAGAACATATTCTTTTACCACTTCAAAGTTTATGTCTTCGTTTTTCATTTACTTTGTTTTGTCTATGACAACATAGATGGTATCGATAACTTTTCCACTTGTTTTACAATCACAGTTTCCAGACTTTGTGTTTGATTTGTCACCATTGAAAATACTTCCTACTGGGTTTCTATCTAAAATGTCGACAGATTTTACGAAATGGTTTGTCTCACCTCTATTACTGAACCAGTTTTTACCAAATGTTTCATGATATACAATCTTTACTTTCCATCCATACGTTGCGGCACTATCTAAAGTTGCTACGATGTTTTGATTCTCATTATCTGCATCTACTGAGAAGTCAAATGGTACTGCAGAAGAAGAGTTCATACCTGTTTGTGTAAGATTTAGGTGACCTTCGTGTGTTTTGAATACAAGCCCGGTTTTAGAGAACTGAGTTACCAATCCGATTCTTTCACCATTAGAATAGTTTTCAGTACATGATGTCATGAACAAAGTTGCTATTAAACCTAAAAAGATAGTTTTTACTGTTTTCATTTTTTTTGTTTTAAAATTTATTAAAAAAGTGTTTATCTACATCAAAAGAAGACTTTTTACCAACATTGTGTAGTTCTTCTTTTATCCATTTGTCTGCTGCTGCTCTTCCTGCATTCTTAAGCTTTAGAAGAAAACAAAGTTCAGTGTTTATTTTAGTTGAGTAATCTAATTTTCCTAAAGTATCGTATCCAGATATAGAGTGTACGAATATTTCTTTGTTTCCATATTTACCAAGGTCTAACCCACCTCTTATCAATTCGTTTCTTAGTTCTATCATTTTCATCTCATTCATCAGAGATGAATTGAAACATATTTCTGTAACACGATCGTTTATATCTTTTGCAGATACAGGTAACCTGTCTATGTTTATAGAATTTAATTTTATCAAAAGAAGGTCTGTTATTTTTGAGTTTGATATCAATGGTGATAGTGGTGGATTACCCATATAACCACCATCCCAATAATATTCTCCGTCTATCTTAACTGCTTGGAAAAAAGTAGGAAGTGCAGTCGACGCCATTACTGAGTCTAATGTTATACCACTTGTTCTGAATATTTTACCTTGGTTTGTCTTAACATTTGTTGCACATATGAAAAGTTTGGTCTTTGTCTTTCTCAATTCGTCAAAATCGACTATATCAGAAACTATTTTTCTTAAAGGATTGTAGTTTAGGGGATTGAATTGATATGGTGAGACTACTTGAGTAAAGTATTCTATGAATGGATAGTTGAATTTGAAAACACCTTGTTGTGCTATCGTTAACCATAACTTTTCTAAAAGTTCTTTTGCCTTTGCTCGTCCTCCAATATGCATTCCGTATGTCATAACCACTGCGTTTACCGCACCTGCCGAAGTTCCACAGACAGACTCAAATCCAAGATCCTTTTCTTCCAATTCGAGTAGTCGGTCCAGTACGCCCCATGCAAACGCCCCGTGCGATCCACCACCTTGTAGTGCCAAGCCTATAGTATTCATATTTTTAAAAATTAGTTTCGTCAGGATCTATTTCCTTTACGATGTGTTTTTCTATCCAGCTTTTTGGTATATACGACATCAACGCTGATACTACACCAATTAAAAGTATACTTGAAATTACTATTGATGTCATATTACTTCTTTCTTTTTTCTGGTCGGCTTTTTCTTCAAAGACTCTTTCGCTGCTTTGAAGTTGTCGGTTCTGGATTGTTCTGTCTCCAACCTTCCAGTTCCTCTTTTGTAGTAGTTTGCAGGAATGGACATGAAGTTGTGACATCTTAAAAGTGTCTGATACCACTCAACACTGTCACTTACTTCGAATAGAAGATAGTTTCTACTACCGGTTGCCATATTAGAGAATTCCTTTTTGTTCAAACCGATTATTTTCAATGTAGATAGTATATATCTTTTACTTTGTGTGTCTTCAGCGATTTCTTCAAATTTTGCTCTGAAGTTTGAGATTGCTTCTTCATATTTGTCTGCCTCTCCCAATATGGTTTTTAACTGGTCGTCTCTATCCCTTTCGGTTATGGTTCTTTTCTTTACTTCTCCTGCAATACCGGAATCCAATAGTTGATAAACGAACACTTCTCTTGTGTCGTCTTCTCTTACATGTGATAGGAATGCTTTTTCGGTTTTAAACCATTTACCACTTCCGTATCTTCCTTTTACATACCAAATCTTTTTCATTCTACAAATATAGTAATTTATTTGTTTGTATCAAATTTTTGTAGAATATCCTCTTCTAATATTTGATCGATTGGTTTGGCATCACTAACTACCTGTGATGTTACATCGTTTATTTCGTATTCAATTTCATGTTTTTTTAGAACCTCTTTCATCTTTTCAATGTTTAGGTCATTACATATAATATAGGATGTTATTATATCTTCTTTTACGACATCAACTCCTAAATCAAGATCAAGTTCCAAAATTTGTTGTCTATCTTCTTCGTTAAGGTTTTGAATGAATTCTGAGTTTTTTTGTACCGTTAGGTTTGTTTGTACTTCAAAAATTTTTTTCATAATTTTTCTTTTATTGTTATATGTTTTTTGAGTTGAAAAGTTATTTTGTTTTTTAATATATACATGATGAGACATCTTAAAAGTTGGAAAGTTTTTGAATCTACCTACTCTTCAATCGAAGAATATCAGGAAGAGATATTAGGATTCTTAAAGAAGTACAATCTTTTCCCAGAACAAACTCGATATTTGTTAGACCAATATTCTGATGATATAGAGGAGTGGTATAATGCAGGAAAGTATTCAAAAGACTTTGCTGAAAAAATCGTGAAGGATTTGAATCTGAGTGGTGGTGGGATGTTACAATACAAAATCTCTGGTGGAAACCAGTGGCAAAATATATATTATAAGTGATGAAATACTTGAAGAAATACGACAAATTTTTTGAAGACGGTGAAGGTGGAGGTGCTACCGTTGGTGGAGGTGTTGCAACTGCAAATGCTTCAAATACGGCAGGTATGGGTGCTGTAGTTTCTGCACAACCAGGTGCCTTTGCTGGTACTACCGGAACAACTGGTTCAGGTGATGTAGGGTTTGTTTTGGGTGCAAATCCAAAGAAGAGAAGAAAAAAAGGAAATCCAAGTCAGGTAAGTGACCTCAGAGATTTGAAGGAAGTTGATACTGAAAAAGCGGATACAGTAAACCTAAAATAGTGAAGATGAAGAATTTGATGTATTTCAAAAATTTCTCTTTAAGAGAGTCTGTCGATGAAGATAGTGAAGAGTATGACGATATAAAGTGGGCTCTTATAGACTTCGTGGACCAGGGTTTCGACCTTAGGGTAAAGAAGTACGACGACCCTGAAGAAATACAGGAGATGACCATCGCGATGAATACTTATCTACCTGTCGATGAGAATCTGATAACCGGAAACAACGAAATAAAAGGTAGTATCGAAGACGGAAATATGGGCGACTTGAAAGTGAAGACTATTTTCAATCCGACTGAATTACTTCGATCTGTATCGAGTCTGAACGGAAAAGATAGAGAGTGGGTGGAAAGTTTAGAGTCTGCGTGCTTGAGGTTGATTGACTTGGAAGGATATGACCATGCTTCTTTCAGAATAGACAAGACTATTATTACTTCTTCGGAGAATGTTAGCATCAACATACACATACATCTAATGAAAAACCCGGAATAGATATGAAACATATATTGAATTTTAAACTCTTTGAAAAGAAAGAAGAGAAAGAAGAGAAAGAGAAGGTTAAGAACACCGAAAAGGCGATAAAGATGATTGAGGACTTCAAGAAGGACTTCGGTACTGAATTGGATGAAAAGTTCAGTGTGGAACAGATAAAACTTTTGAGAAAGGCGTTTGGTCATTTTAACAAAAAGTTTTTAAAGAACAAAGTTCAGAAGATAATTCTTGATGATCTTGGTGGTGTTCATGGAAGATGGCATGATACTCCTAAGGAGAAACATATGACTTTGAATCCTAGCATATTTGACTTCAAAAAGGAGTTCGAAAATGGAACAGATGACATACCTTATAAAGAGTTTGTTATTGTACATGAGATTGGTCACTGTATAGATCACATTGAGAAGGTTTCATTTTCCAAAAAATGGCAAGCTATTTCAGGTTGGAAAAAATGTGATATAAATGATGTCATTCCAGAGGGATATGATAGATATATCGAAAAAAGAAAGGGTAGAGAAGCTGCTGGACACAAAAAGTCTGGATGGGTTTATAAGGAAGGTTCCGACTTCTGTAGAAAATACTCAAGTAGAAATCCTAGAGAAGACTTCGCAGATTCATTCGCGTTTGCAGTGTTTAAAAACTATTCGAAATTCAAAGGAGAAGGTTGTAAGGAAAAATTGGAAATAGTCAAAAAAGTAATATGTGAGATAGACTAATCTCACATATTTTTACTTTTGTTATCTAAGAATTCTTTTTCTTCTTTTGTAAGTGATGCGTATCCTTTTTTGGAAATCTTATCCAATATTGTATCTATAGTGAATTCGTTTGTTGGTGTTTCCTCTTTATTATCTGGTGTAGTAGTTAAAAATGTACTTTCACCGTTTTTAACTATTTCGATATCAACTACATTTTTATCTAATGCTGGTATAGATTCTAAAACCTCTCTGTTATTGGAAAATTCAGATTCTACCATCATCTTAACTTTTGTTACTTCGGCTACTATGTTTTTAATCTTTGTAGGAATTGATCCTTTTGGTAGTCTATCTGTTATTATGAAATTGTCTAATTTCATACTAAGGTTCACTCTTACCTTCGATAACTCAAATTTAAGTCTTTCTGGATATAACATTGTTAGAGTAGATTCTAAAGACTTTAGATATTCTTCACTATTGTTTTTGTTTTTTGGAACAAAGAATCCATAAGAATAGTAAAACTCGACTTGGTCTTTTTCAAAATCTCCTTCGTTTAGCTTGATTTTTTTCATTTTTTTCAACCACTCTTTGACAATAGGAAACTCTTTTGCTATTTCTTTTCTTTCTACATCTATAACGAACATATTACTCATATTAAATTGTGTTTGTTTATATGTCGTGATTCGACATATGTTTATTTTTTAATGTTGAACTTTGTCTTTAAGTCTTCTATTGTGTATCCAATCGACAACATGAATATAAAGATGAAAATTAATATTATTAGCACAGATATTCCCAAAACTATTGGTATCCATATTGGTGAGGTTACCCACCACCAAGACCAATCAATATTTCCTGTTAACTTTAACACTAAAAAAACTAAGAATAGAACGCCTGTGAGTCCGATTCCGCCTGATGATTTCTTTTCCATATTCAAATTTAGCGATTGTTTATTGAATTACCACATCTTTTTTAGGAATTTTTGCAATTCTTTCTTCATGTCTACCACCTTCAAATTTCGTATTCAAAAATTCATCTACACATTTTTTTGCTTCTTCCAAAGAAATGTACCTTCCTGGTAATGTTAGTATGTTTGCATCGTTGTGTAGTCTTGCCATGTTTGCTATTTCCGAATTCCAACAAAGAGCTGATCTGACTCCCTGCCATTTATTTGCAGTCATGTTTATTCCATTTCCTGATCCACACATTAGTATTCCAAAGTCACAATTTTTGTTTTCAACATCTTGTGCTACTAGATGTCCGTAATCTGAATAGTCTGCTCTTTGTTCTGAATAACAACCTCTATCGTTTATTGAAACATTTTTTTCTGATAGATATTTTTTAATTTCTTCCTTTAGTTCCCACGCCGCGTGGTCACAACCTATTGATATATTCATATTATTTTTCTAAAATTTTTACTAATACTTTTATTGCACCTCTTGAGTGATTTGATAAATATCCAAATGCGGAATGACTAAGATCTATATGATATGGTCCCATTCCGTTTCTATCGGTCACCTCCACGGTACATGTTTTGTTGTTTGAAATGTTTGTCACCAATAACATCGTTCCTCTTGGAACATGGTTATAAGCGGCAGTCGGATAGTCTCTATGTACTCTTGTTCCTTCAGTTTTGTACCATGTTGCTCTGTGATGTATCGTACTATCGTGTTCGATTTTTGTGATTGTTTGTTCGGAATTTTTTCCAACATTTTCTTTTTTCTCATCTTTCCTTTCGGTTGCTTCTGCGTAAATATCTTTTTTAGGTTTATTTTTTTCCTTTGATATTTTTCCCTTAGATTTTTTCTTAATGTTCAGTGCGATTTTTTTGTCTTCGGTTTTTCCGTGTATCTGTACCAACATATTGATATTGATCAAATAAAGCGATAAGGTAAAAACGAGTATCAGTGTTGCTAATATTCTTTTCATCTATATTATATTGTTTTTGTTTTCAAAAGTTTAAAAAGAAAAAGAGAGTCATTGCTCTCTTTAATTGTATGGTCTATAACTATTTGGATCTTTGTCAAGAAACCTGAAGTCGTCTTTTGTTAGTTTGTAACTATCTGAAAAACTATTGAAGAAATTTACCAGATCACCCAATGATTTGTCTGTGAAATGGAATTCGGTTTCCTTTTCGTGCATAGATCCTATTCCTGTGTAGTGATGGGGTTCCACCCTGTTTGGTGCTTCGATAGTAAAACTAAAAACCATGGCATCTCCATATGTTATGTCTATGTTTAGTCTTAGATTTTCTCCGTTAGCCTCACTACCATCATTTTCCTTGACGGTGTGTATGTCAATACAAAGATAATCTGGCTCACCGTCTGCGGAAACATCATTTTTTTTCGCGGCAGTGTTTTGGTAATACGATATTTGTATAAGGTCTCCGTTCAACATTAGATCTTTCTTTTCCAATGTGTATTTTCCGTATGTTGTTTTTATCTCTATTTCATTTGGAAGAAGGTCTTTAATTCTTTGATCAAAGACACTTATTCTTTCAAAATCCTCAAATAACTTTAAATACTTCATTTTAATATTTATTTTTAAATTCTATGTAGATACATTTTATCATACCCAGTTCTTTGTCGTTAAGTATCTCTTCTTCTGTGTGTTGTATCCTTTTAAATCCGTGTGATGGTCCTGTGTTGTTTCCAATTGTGTATATCCAGTTTATTTCAAATCCGAACTCTTCCGTCATCTGGCTTATGTATGCTTGTATATCTGCTCTTATTTGGTCCCATTCAAATTCCGGAGATTCAAAACTATAAGATTCGTTTCCAAGTTGGTCGTATATCCTGACACTATTTTCGTTTATTTCAACTGCCATACCCATATCCATTATGGATCTAAGTAGGTCATTGGTTTCTTCTTCAAAAGATTCTTTTACCAGTCTGTATTTCAAAAGTGGCTTACCGTTCACGGTTATGTCGCCTTTCGCGTTCTTTCCTATCTTTTTGACAACGGTTTTTTTGTTCTTGAATCTTCCTCCAAGAATAGTGTCTCCTATGTTGATAGGAATCTTTATGTCTTCAAACTTTTTGATGCGTATCATGCAATATCAGATTGATTTTCTACATCACCGTCTTCGAATGCAATGTCGTTTAGTCTTTTTGTCCAACCATCACCGTGATCTTCCCATGTGTCTGCTTGTTCATATCTATCAAGTCTCTCTACCTTTATTTGGTCGAAGAGTTTCTTTTTTTCTTTAGTCGACATGGTGTTCACCTTTGGTGTTAGTTCTTTATGAAACTCTTTCCAAGTTCCAATTTCGTCGGTATCGTGTCCCATTTCTTCCATCGATTTCTTCATATCGGATAATGCTGCACCAACTCCTTGGTTCACACATTCGTCGTATAATACGTTTGCTATAGATTGACTTTTGAAATTACTTAATCCAGCCGCGTCCCAGTAGTCTTTTTTATAGATTTCTAATGCAGTTTCATATTTCAGTGCCATCATATCTTCTTTAGTGATTAGTCTGTTTATTCCTCTATCTTTGAAGTATTGTGCTAATACTGGTGCTGAAATACCGTGGTTGGTTCCAATGAATCTTTGTCCTCCTCCAGGAACATCTATCCAGTTTCCTGTGTCTTTTCTATCTTTTGAGTATCCTGCCTCTACTGTTTTGACAAGTTTTTGTGCTCTTTGGAATACTGCAGACTTAGAGTTACTTTTATCAACAAACTTTTCGGGTTCTATTTCCAAAGTTGGCTCTTGGTCTACCTCTGCAATGACCTCTTTTAAAACTGGCTCTTGTTGAATAGAAAGATCAGTTATTAAGTTACTTATTGGTATAAACAATATGAATATTCTTAGAAACTTTTTAAGAAGTGATTTTTTTACATCATGAGGTAAAGATTTTAGTTCACTTACAAATTTGTCAAAGTATTCTTTGACCTTAGCCATTGCCTCTTCTTTCGTAGGTGCCATGGAAACCATCTTTTTCAAAAGATCCTTCAGACTACTCACTGGTATGTCAAATGATGGAAGGTCTGCATCTGGTTCTCTTATGTAGTTTATGAACTTATTCGTCTTACTCTTTACAAAGTCGATGTAGTCTTTTAACTTCTTCTTTTGTTCCATGTCGAAGACTATGGTGTCTCCTACTTCGAACTCTTCTTTGTCTTTGAAGTTGAAAGTTCTGTTTGGTGTTTCTTTTCTTAAATCCCATTCGAATGTGTTTGGACCTGTTTGGTTTTCAACTATTCTGAATATCTCCGCAATTATGGAATTGAATTCTTTTTCAATTAAGTAATCGTTGTATCTTTCAATTTTTCTCATATCTTATATATTAAAAATATTTTATTAAAACTTAATATTATAAGTAGAATATAAGCCTGTATATGGACAAGATATATACTGTTACTATAAGTTTTGAGGATTGGGAGAGTTCTTCTTACAACACTATTGGTTATTTTACGAATATAAAACAGGCCAAAGAAACAAAAAAGAAATGGGAGGATTTCTTTGAGTATCATGACAAAGAGATATTCAATATTCAGAGAGACTTAATGGAAACTTTGAAAGTGATGAAATAGAAGACGAATGGTATTCAAGAGTGTCTAAATATGAACAGATACGCTCTTACACTGGTGTGACAATAGAAGAATTCCCTTTTAACACTGATGTTTTCGTCAATCAGAAAGAAAATCGTTCCAAAGAAATGCAGAATCTTGTTGTACAATGGGAAAGAGATTACAAAATAAATAAAATAACAGACAAACAATGAATAACTTATTCGAATCATTTACAGAGTTTAAAGATGCTAAGAACATCAACAGACAAGAAATTATGAACATCCTGGAGGATGTTTTTAGAACGGCACTTATCAAAAAATTTGGTAGTGACGAAAACTTTGATATCATCGTGAACACCGACCAGGGAGACTTAGAGATATTTCAAAATCGTGAGGTTGTTGAAGATGGGTACAAAGATTATAATCCAAACCTACACATCAAATATTCTGAAGTAATAAAATATGAACCTGACTTTGAGGTAGGAGAAGAATACACAAGTGAAGTTAAACTTTCCGAATTCGGACACAGAACAATACTTGGTATCAAGCAAAACCTTCTTTCAAAAGTGATGGATCTACAAAAGAATAATATCTATAACGAATATCAAAAGAGGATTGGTGAGGTTGTGGATGGAGAGGTTTTGTTCGCAAATAAAAGAGAGGCGGTTATACAAGACTCAAACGGAAACGAACTTATTCTTCCTAGGTATGAACAGATGCAGTCCGATTTTTTTAAGAAGGGAGATTATGTAAAGGTAGTCGTAGTTTCTGTAGAAAACGAAAATAGACCGGTGGTTATTGTTTCTAGAAAGTCCGAAAAATTGTTAGAACACCTTTTGGAGTTTGAGATACCAGAAATAATGGATGGTCTAATAGTAATTAAAGATATTGTTAGGGTTGCTGGTGAGAAGTCTAAAGTAGTTGTAGAGTGTTATGACGACAGAATAGATCCAATTGGAATCTGTGTAGGTTCTAAGGGTTCTAGATTGTTTAGTATAAAAAGAGAGTTGAATGGTGAAAATATTGACATCATCAATTATACACAAAACATGTCACTTTTGATACAAAGAGCTTTAACTCCTGCAAAGTGTTCTTTGGTGAAGATTGATGATGAAAGATCCAAAGCCATAGTTACTATGAAAGGTGATCAGATTGCACTTGCTATAGGAAGAGGTGGTGTGAATATAAAGTTGGCGAGAATGCTCACTGGTTATGAAATTGAAGTTTATAGTGAAGATGTTGAGTTAGAAGAGGATGTTTTAATTGATGAATTCTCTGACGAAATCGACGAATGGATAATAGACATATTCAAAAATATTGGATTGGACACTGCACAAAGTATATTAGAACAATCTGTTGAAGATTTAATAAGAAGAACTGATTTGGAAGAAGAGACAATACAGGAAATATTAAGAATATTAGGATCGGAATTTGAGTAGTCTACTCTGGCTTCTTCTTAAAGCTCGATGGGTATATTTTATCTTCCTGCTTGAATACCTTTATTAGTATAAAAACAAGAGTTCCTCCAGGAAGAAGTGAAATTGAGGTCAATCCCAATACTCTAAGTATGTCTACTGATTGTTCCTTTATCATTTTTACTTCTTCTTCGGTAAGGTTTCTTTTGTTTCCGTTTTCATCCACTAATTGTCCTTTTGCTGCTTTGTTTAGAAGTTCATAAACGACACGTGTTTCCTTTCCCTCACTTTTTAGTGCGGTTATGAAGTCATTATATCTGGACTTCATTTTGTTAACAAACTTTGTTATATCTGACATGTATTCTTTTACGGATTTGACGTATCTCATTATTTCTAAACAAATTTAAACAAAAAATATATATTAAATATAAATAGTGCATATAATAAATTATAACTATTTTTGTAAATTAAATACAACAAAATGCGAATTTTATACTTAGGAGACATACATGGAAATTTCAATCTAATTCACCAATATGTGAAGATGTACGATATTAGAGATGCTCACATAATTCAGGTAGGTGACTTTGGTGTTGGATTTTCTCTTTTGGATAAAGAGAAACGAAGTTTGGCTATGTATCACGATTTATTAGTAAAGAATAATGTGATTGTTTGGGCAATTCGTGGAAACCATGATTATCGTCCTTATTTCGATAATGATCCTTTTGGTTTTAGTAATATTCGATTGATACCAGACTATACGGTTCTCGAGTTAGAAGGAAACAAAATACTTTGTGTTGGTGGTGCTGTATCTGTTGACCGTGAATGGCGATATACCGGTGCACAGCGTCGAGGAGACTTTGAAGTCAAGCCAGGTCAAAGTTGGTGGAAAGACGAAGTCTTTGTTTTGGAAAAAGATAAGGTTGTCAATCTAACAGGTATAAATATCGTTGTTACTCATACTTGTCCAAGTTATTGTCCACCTGATAACACTTTTGGATTTGGGCCTTTTGTAGAAGGGATAATTAGAGACACAGGTGATGTTGGGTTAAAGACTGATTTGATGGTTGAACGTCAAGCGATGACAGATCTTTTTCATCTACTCAAGTTAAATGGTAACAATATCGAAAAACATTATTATGGTCACTTTCACAAAAGTGAGGTTCAGACTTACGATGGTGTAATACATCGAATGTTAGGAGTTGGTGAATTGTGGGAAGAAAAATTAGACAATGAGATATAAAACTGTAATCTATATTAGATGGAAACTAACTGGAAGGTTTGAGCTTTTTATAAATTTAGGAAAGCTGTATTCGTCATATAGTGAAACAGAACTTGGTGTTAGTAGACACACTCTTAATAAGAAAGATTTGTTTAGTGGATATCACAATGGAACCGTAGAGGTTTTTAAATGTGTAGTAAAGTAAAAAGAGAACAATTTCGTTCTCTTTTTTTAATATATATATTTGTTTAATGGTCATTATGTAATGGTCATTAAAAAAATAATACAAATCACTATGGCTGCTAAAGCAAAATCATCTTCTGGTTCTACATCTCATGTAGGTAGAGCTAGAAAAAAAAGACCAGGAGTTCACTCCAAAAAAAAGTGTTCTAAATCAAAAAGAGCTAAAAACTACAAAAAGTTGAATGTAGGTCAAGGTAGATGAGATTTTGAAACAAAAAGATTAAACGACATATAAATATTATGATAATTCAAATATTTTATGTCGTTTTTTTATTGTATATGTGGTTCGACACCGATGGTTTTATTGAGTATTCTAAGCTTTTTCATTTAGATAGACGATTTAAGATAAACATGTGGATGGAATATAGAGAGATAAATCCTAAAATGAACTATCTATCGTATTTGAGACTAAAACATTCTAACTTTTTCACAAGACTTATAAGTTGTAAACAATGTCTTTGTTTTTGGTTGGTTTTGTTATTTTGTATGATATTTGGAAACTTTGTTTACTTTCCAATTATTTATATGATGTCTTATCTAATATATAATCTAATATGCAAGTTGATAAAATAATGATAATAGAATCTCCGGTACATCTTTGGAGAATTCTTCGAACAAAAGAAGAAATAATTGATCAAGCATGTAATGATGTTTTTTATTCATTGACACTTTTTATGGATTCGGTGAGTACTTATTTAAATGGATGTAAATGTGATGAAGAAGAAAACTATGCGGATGTGGTTGAATACTACTCTTTAGTAAAGTGTGATCAGGTAATTTCACATCTTATAAATGGATTCGAGTGTGATAGAATCGAGTTTAAATAAAAAAAACCATTAGAAAATCTAATGGTTTTTTTATTTAAGTTAAATATATTATTGAATACTAACTACTTCAATATCGAATACTAAGTCTTGTCCTGCTAAAGGATGGTTTCCGTCGATTATAACAACATCTTCCTTTACTTCTTTAACGATTACTTGAACAACTCCACCGTCTCCACCATCTGCTTGAAGTAATTGTCCTACTTCAACTGGACCAGGCATTTTGTCTGCAGGTACTTCTACCACTAAGTCTTCTCTGATTTGTCCGTATGCTTCTTCTGGAGTAACAGTAACAGATACTTTTTCTCCAATGTTTTTACCCATAAGCGCGTTTTCAAATCCTGGGATGATTTGTCCAGATCCAATTTGAAATTGTAATGGGTCTTTTCCTTCAGAAGAGTCAAAAACCTCTCCGTCAAGAAATCTTCCTGTGTAGTGTACTTCTACTGTACTTCCTTGTGTTATCATATTAAGTTTTATTTTTTATTTATATTTATATCTATAAATATTTGAAAGTTTCCTTATATATGATTTAATATTATATTTCCGTTTAAATCTTCTATTATATACGAACACGATTCGCAAAAGTCTCCGGTGTTGTAGTAGTTTTTGTCTTCTATCTTCTCTATTGCCGGTGTGTGTATGTGTCCAATCATTATGGAATCACATTCAACTTCTTTCAACTTTTTAACACTAAGCATTTTAAAGTCGTTTACGAAGGAGATGGCATCTTTTACTTTACTTTTTAGGAACTTTGATAGAGACCAATATTCAAGTCCAAAAATTTTTCTTATTTTGTTGTAAACGGTATTTATCTTAAAACTCAGTTCGTATGCGAAGTCTCCAATCATGTATAGAAATGGGTGTAGTCTTACGAATCCATCAAACTGATCACCGTGACATATATAGATTGACTCTCCTTTTGTGGTGATGTAGAACATGTCGTCCGATATTTCAATTTCACCAATTTTAAGATTACTTTCCTTTATGAGTCCTCTTAGATAATGGTCGTGGTTTCCAAGAATGTAGTTTACTTTGACTCCTTTTCGTGAAAGCCTAAGTATCTTCTGTATTACTGTCGAATGACTTTCATTCCAATAAAACTTTCGTTTTAATGATGTCAGATCTATAAAGTCTCCTACTATTACAAGTTGTTCAAATTCATAGGTCTTAAAGACCTCCAATAACTTTTCTGCTTGGGACTTTTTTGTTCCTAAGTGAACGTCTGATATGAATAATGTTCTAATCTTTTCCATAATTCAATATTTTTTCAACTATCTCATCAATTGGATTATTCCAAATATAATCAATTTTTTGATAGTTTGTTATCCATTTGGATATTGTGTTACTATTAAGTTCGTCAGTGAATACACCCATTCTTTTTAGTGCTATTGCATTACATAGTTGTTCATATTGTCCTTTTATCGGAATAGACCATAGTTTCTTGTTAAGTACTAATGCTTCTGATGTTGTTGAGAATCCTGATGCTGTTATGACACCTTTACATCTTAGTAGGTCATTGGTGAAACCTTCTTTGTCAAGTCTTTTCATTTGAACTCTATCCTCTATGTAATCTTCTTTTACATCCGGTGAGTATATCTTCCAATCGTAGCAGTTGAAGTCTTTCAGTTGTTCCAAAACATAGCTCGTAGATAAAGATGGGAGATAGACCAGATAGAAGTCTTCTTCTTTTCTTTCTTTTTCAAGCAGTGTTTCGTTTATTATCGGCAGTGATATGAAATCATCATACTTCTGGTAGTTCAACGCTATGTTGTGGTCACATTTTGCAAACTTTTTCAGGAACATCTCAGATATCTTATTAGGGGATTTTGGTCTTGGTATCTCGTTGGATGAAAAGGAGTATTGGTTTCCTATTCCTATGGATGGTATTTTGTACTTTTTAGCACTCCAAGCGGAAATAGGTTCAAAGTCAGAAATAACCACATCATATTTACTAACGTCATATTCTATATCTTTTAAGAACCTTGGTAGATTAAGTGATTTTATTGTTTTGATCCAATCTATTCCTCCACTTCTGTTATAGAAGAAGGAAAGTCCTCTGTAGTGGTTCTTAACCTCAAACGGTAGTTCCAGTTGTGAATTGTTTCCGGATGTTATTATATCAACATCACAACCTTTTTCTTTTAGTGACTTAATTATTTGTATCGATCTGGTTATGTGTCCATTTCCGGTCAGCTGGATGCCGTATAAAATTCTCATAGTCTATATATGGTCTTCAATTCTTTTTGATTTTCTAAATGTTAAAATTTTTGAAAAAAAAAGGTATTGTTAGTATTAAGTTTTTGCTAAACTTCTATATCAATAATTTATAAAAACGGTATGGGTAGTAGTAGAGATTATATGGATACTTGGCCGGTGATAGACAAAATCACCAATGTTATGAAAGAGGAAAGTGAACGGTTCAACTATATCATTGTCTCAATGCATGTGTACAACGCACTGTGTATGTCTCATGCCTTCAACTCATACTTCGGTATGGAAGAAATAGAAGGTATCACCGAAGTGGGTAATATTAATGGATATAAAGTTTTTCTCGATATGTACATGAGACCAAACGAAATACTTCTTTCGTGTGATGTCGCGTATTCGAGAAACTATAAGATAGAACAAATATTGGAAGGAAAAGAATTCCTAAAAGAAAAAAGAGTCAAGTTATCTTGACTCTTTTCTTTTATTTTCTAAGACTTCTGAATTTTTCGAATTTCGCAATAATCTTTTTATTTTCTTGGTCTATTTGTATGTTCTGTGGTTCCATCGCTTTCCCAGCACCTGCCTCTACAAATTCATCTCTTGTAACATCCTTTGTATTGCCATCTTTATCGGTTATTTGGTAGTCGAAGTTTTCGTTTGTAATTGGCTTTCCGTATTGGTCTAATTTAGTTACATTTTCAGCACCAATTACTTTATTATCCATTTCAGGATCTTTTCCTCTACTTTCTGATGGATCTCCCCATTTTTGGTTTAAAGTAAATTTAACTCCGGAAAGATCGTTTAATATTTTGTTTTTGAATAAGTCAATGAATCTAAGTCCTTGATAAGGAGCAACATCACATGTTCCAAATATATTTGAAATAGAACCGATTCCACCGTGTCCACCAGAAACTGTAATCTCGTCTTGGCCGATTGAAGTGTCAGGGTCGTGATATCCTAAATGTTGTTTGAAGTTTGTAAGTAAGCTTGTCATGTAAACTCCTAAGTCATCGATTGATTTACCATCTTTGTATAATGGAAGGTTTTCTGTTTGAGCCATTTTTTTGTATGCACACACCTGTAGTGTTCCTCCGTATTGTAGTAATATGAATTTAGGTTCTGAATCCAATGCACCGTCTTTGAAGTCTCTTTCGACGATTGTTCTAGCTCTTAACGCATTTGCCCATGTTCCTGTTGGAACAAAAACTAAATCTCCAAGTTTGAAATATCCGTCTAATCTAAGTGCACCACCTCTCCAAAAAGCATCAACAAGTTCCTGTTGTGAGTTAAGTGTTTGTTTTGCACCATTACCTCTTGTTCTTTTTTGCATCGTGTTAAGTCTCCATTCCGAATCTTTCATAAACTCTTTCTTACCATACTTAGTAGCGTTGTGCTCAGGGTAAAGAGCTTTCATTGTGTTGAAGATTCCATAGATAGAAGCATCTTTACAATTTGCAATAACTGCGATTAAAGTTTTTACATCAGATCTTTTTAAGAACTGGTTGAAAGCTGCTCCAAACTCAAGTCTTTTCTTATCTGACTTTTTGATATCTGCTAGATTAAAATCTAACAATCTTTGCCAATCAACACCATAGTCTTGATATTTAGCAGCATCAATCATATCTATAACTGAAACAACTAACTCATCTTGTGGAAGTCCTAATACGATACAAAGTGCTTCGTATGCAGATGATGTTGCCAATTTTTTAACTGGTGAATCTTTATACTTATCTAAATCTTCTGCACTGAAAAGTCCGTGGTGATCTAAGTAATAATCTACTAACTCATCTCTTTCATCACCAGGCATGTTTGCGAAGTCAAGAACGATGTTGATAAGTTTTGGATCAAGTGTAGTGTACTTCCATCCTTCTGAATAGTTAACTACTCCGTATTTTACGATTTCAAATCCATGGTCTAACAACCATTTCTTCATCTCGATTGCACAGAAGATACCATCCATGTCATCGTGTGTATATAAAGCGACTTTCTTACCGTCTTTTCCTTTTCTGATCCAATACTGCTCGTCAGTAGAAGGCGTTCTAAGTGCCGCTTCCTCGTTGATTGGATTCCAGTTGTTAAACTTTTTAATTCTCATTGTATTGAGTTATTTTTTATTATATATTAAATTTTTTTGATGATTATTTGTATATAGTCATTCGCAAAGTCCTTATATACTTTTTCAATCTTCCAATCGTAGTCTTCCAATCTGTTGTTGGCGACCTCAATCACTTCTTTGAACCTTTCATCTTTAATGATGTTTTCAAGTTCTGTGTGTAGTCTATTTCGGTCTGCTTGAGTTCTACCGTATGCTGCTACTTTTATACCGTCAGACTTTACTTTTACCTCTATAAAAGGAAAGTGTTGAAAAGTCATCTTAGGTGCAGACATTGGAGTGTCGAACATCAGGTTTCCATTTTGTCCAAGTATACTTTTGAATTCAACAAAAACGCTTAGTCTTTCTGGAAATATGTCGAGGTCTTGTAGGTCGTAGAACATCTCTTTAACGTCTTCTGGATATAATCCATAATGTTTCATTGCAGTCTCATCATCTACTGATTCGTTTATGTCTTCGTCTTCGTCTTCAAAATAAACGTAGTCGTCTGGTAGTCTCTCTACTATTACAGAAACGCAATTCACGACCACTAATCCATAGTCTCCTGAGTTCTTTATCCTTCCGGTTGTATGTGGTTTATCTTTTACCACACGAACTTTGTAAACTTCTTCAAGATGTTCTTTCAGTTGATTGAAGTATTCTTCTGATATCTGTGTAATCTCGTCGTTTTCTTTTGAATCTGCGTTCTTTATTGGATTTCCTAATGGATCATGTCTTCTTCTAAGAGCGGCCATATCCAAATCGATATCATAATATATCTGTATTTTGTATATTCCAACACCTTCGAACGAATCGTCTATCTTTGTTGATATGTCGTCACTTGTTCCTATTTGGTATCGATTAGTACTACCTGATGCCATCTTTTCCGTTACGAAGTATTTTGCCTTTATTCCTTCGTCTGATAATATGTAGTCGAGAGAAGATATATCTTCTAATAAATCTTTTATCTTTACTTCATTCGAATTAAAGTCTTCGTATAGTTTTAGGTATCTCATTTCTTTTCTCCTAATTTTCCGAATCCTGAGATGATTCCTTTATCTTTTCCTTTTTGAGGTTCTTCATTGAATTTTGTGTCGAAGAAGTTTGTATTGTCATTTACTACTTTAACTTCTGAATCCATAGTTGCGTATGGTCCAAGCTCTCCTGATCTAAATACACCACCAAACATATCACCATTTAGGTATCCTTCCATGAAGTAACAATTGGTTAGTGAAGAGTTGTCGACTCTACAATTTAGTACTTTAGTATTGTCTGCATCACAATGTGTAAGAGTTGATTTACTTACTTGTGAGTTTTTTATTTCTGTGCCTAAAAAGTTACATGTTTCGAATATTCCTTCGATTGTACAATTTATAAACTCATAGTTTTTAAGAGTGGTTGTGGACTTTACTATGGTGTCAACTATTTCCATAGTCTGTGTAGTAGTCACATAGTTTATTATACACTCTTTTAAATCATTTGTACCATCTATTAAGTTATAAAGTTTAGTGTATATCTTTCCGTAGTAAGCATTTACCGTGTCGTAGTCACTTACTTGGTCAATCTGAAGTTGGATTGTTGGAAAGTCAACTATGAAGTTGTCGTATTTTGAGAAGTTTTTAAACAACTTTATATTGTCTTCCAGATATTCTTCTAATTTTGTTGCATCTTCTGAGTTGAAGTCTGTATCTGTTGAGTCAAATACGTCTATTATGAACCTGTCCATGAAGTATGTTAGTTGTCCTATGTTCTTTTCATAGTCTTTTCCTCCAATGTATCTGAATTCTAATCTTTGATGTTCTTTATCGTTGTTTATGTGTACAAAGTTTATTCCATAGTATTTGTCGTTAGGTACTCTTAGATTATTCTTTACCGTGTCTATTGGAATATTGAAGAAGTCGTACTCTTTGTAAGGTATTATCTTTTTGATGGTCTTTGCATAAACATTGTCTTTTCTTGAAGGAAATATTCTGTATATCTCGTCTTCATCTGTGTTAAGTATAAGTTTGAGTATATTTAAGTCGTTAAGATTTTTCTCTTCACCGTTAAATGAAAGATTAAAATGTATTGAACATTTGTCGTTGGTGTATCCGTAGTTTTGTATAAACTTTATTATCTTTACCAAATAGTATTTTGCGTCGTAGTAGTCTAATGGACCTGTAACAAGCTCAACCATGTTTGATCCACCAGATAAATCCGGTTCTATTTTAAAGTTGTTCTCATCTGGAGTGAAGTCGGAGTGGTATTGTCTGAATCCCCAAACTTTTACAGGTGCCAACTCGACATTCAACATCTCTAAAGTTTTGTAGAAAGATAGGTCCTTCATATAAAACTCGAACTCGAAACCTATTCTACCATGTTTTAGTTTGCTTGATTGGTTTATAAATTTATCCGAATATTTTTTCATAGAATATATATTAAAATATTATTTTCATAATTTAAATTAGGAAAGGAAATCTCTTTTATATATACTTTCAAAGATATAGACGACAACTTTTAACCTTGTTAAAGACTTTCGCTCTAAAAAAGTAAATATAAAATATGAATTTTTTCTGTGTTTATGTCAAGACTCGAAAGAAGATGGATAAGTACATAAAGGTAAACAAGGTTAAGAATAAGTATATAATAGATATAAAGAAGATAATAGAAGAAGAAGAATTATCTCATTCTGAAGACAAGACTTATTTAAAAATAATAATATTCAACAAGATACAACAAGCTATCGATAAGAAAAAGGATATTTATTACATACCTGACTTTGACAACGAGTTTTCTATAGAAAAGCTTTTAAATCTGAAAAAAATACTTGGAGATAATGACTTCAATGTTTTGGTTTTCTACAACGAGTTTAGAAAGAATCCTGAAATAATCGACGATGTATTCAACAATCTTTCAAAATTTTCAAACAGTCAAATTATAAGAGATTATTAGTAGAAGAGATTGAATATTTTTAATATATATTAAAAATCAATATAATCTATGGCTTTATTAGGCGGCTCACCTCTTGGACTTATAGGACTTAAAAGTGTTCCTACCAATGGTATGTCTGGATTCAACCAAGGTCCTTCAAACAATGTATTAGTGGCAAACTATAACCGTTCACAATCTGCGAACGGAAAGGCAGCACTTTCTTTATTTGGTGGTAAAAGAAGATTGAGAGCATGGCCAAACATTAGTGCGAGTGTCACTAAACCAACTTCCGACAAAAGTGATCAACGTCAAGATACTACGGGTCTTTCTGACGTTTATGTTAGTGGTGATAAATTAGTTGATAATTTCAAATCATCTATAGAAACTGATAAATCCGGAAATACTATCAGAGGTAGTAACCTTTTACACAACAATGATGTTTATGACACCAGTGTTCTTAACATTTTGGAAAAATTGTCGGGTACAAAAGCTGAACTTAAAGCAACGGATTTTGCATATTTAAAGTATTTAGGTGTTTATCCAAACAATAGACTTATGATTGCCCGAAGATTTGTCGCTCCGTCTGGAGACAATATAATGGTTAAAAAGTCCAAAGCTGATATTGGTTCCATTGCCACGCTTATAAGTTGGAAACCAGAAGGAGATGACTTTTTAGAAATAACATTTGGTGAAGAATGGACTGCAGCAAAGGCGGACTTCACCGGTATATTAAATAGTTTAGGTGATGATTACGCAAAAACCGGTGTTGGGAAAATAGCAGGTGCTGCAGGAAATGTACTACCATTACCTGGTTTCACAGAGATATTTCAGAGAAAGTTTTTGGAAAAACTCGAACTATTAGAATCTGGTGCGGGTAATCAAATACCTGCGGGAAATCCAAACTTAATAAAGGAAGCCAAGGTTAGAAAAACAGTTCCTTATGGTGAAGCCTCTTCTGGTTTGAAGGCTAAAGTAAGTATAAAAATGGCTTGTGAATACGAACTCAAATTCATTTCAGGAATAGATCCTACCATAGTTTGGATGGATCTAATTGGAACAATAGTTCGTTTTGGAACTTCTGAATCTTCAAATTATGGACTAAGTCAGAAAGTTGCGGCCAAATTGGGTAGATGGGCAGCGGATCCATACAAATTGATATCGGATGTTATCACGGGTATTAAAGAAGCACTCAAATACGCTAAGGATGAATTGATAACTGGTTTAAAAAACACATGGACCGAAGCCACAATTGCGGCAAATGAGATTATCGATGATACAAAATCTGCAAAGGATGTTGCAATGGAGGCTGCTGATGCTGCGCTTGCTGCAGGTACTAAGCTCGCCAACGCACTTGCTAATGTTGCTATTACTGCTATACGTTCATCGGTTATGAAGTATAGAGTTGAGGTTATGGGTATTGTGAGTGCACTTACTGGAAATCCATCTACACCATGGCACATAACACTTGGTAATCCTTTGAGACCTATCTTTTGTTCAGGTGACATGTTAGTAGAAGATGTTACTCTTAAATTGGGACCAACATTAGCATTCAATGATCTACCATCTAGTATAATCGCAGAATTCACTATTGCCAATGCTAGGAATCTTGGTATGCAGGAAATAATGTCAAAGTTTAACTCTGGATATCTTAGAACAGTCGACGTTCAGAAAACTTTCTTTGAGACTAACATTCTTTTTGGTGCAAATGGATCTATTAAGCAAGAAGAGTTTGGAAAATTGACCGGTGAATCAAAAACGAGTGAAGTTCAAAGTGAAGTTAAACCACCTGATAATACTAACCAAGGTGGTGGTAATACTCCTACTGGAACACAGAGTGGTGGAACACAAAGTGGTGGAACACAGAGTGGTGGAACACAAAGTGGTGGAACACAGAGTGGTGGAACGCAAAATAATGGAACATCTAACACAGGAGGAACACCAAGTAATACCGGAGGTGCATTGTCACCTGGTTCTCAAATTGGTGGAAATACTGCGAGTAATACTGGTAATGATCAAACTAAAATGACCGGTGGTCAAAAATAATCTCTTTTATTATGAATATTAAATGTTTGGATGATACAAAATGGGTAAATGGAAAATGGGATTTGAGTGCTATTTTTATTAAAGATGTGAAGAGCGACTTAAATTCATATACCGTTCAAAGAGGTGAGGATATGAGGATCGATTTGGTTATGAAATCCATCTATGACGATACTTATACTTTCCCTGACATAGATATAATATTGTATATCAATAATATTGACAATCCTCTCAACATAAGAGAAGGTATGGTATTATTATACCCTTCTTATGAATCTCTCGAAGAGTATAGATATTATGAACAACTTCGTGATACTGAAACAAGTAAATCAGTTAAACAAAGTTTAGGTGTTTTGAATAAAACGACTAGGATTGATGAGAAGAGAAAGAAGTTTGTTGATGCAGACTACTCACTTCCACCGGTTGTTCTTCCTGAAAGTAGACCTTCAGTAGTTATAGACAACAATAAAATAAAAATTGGTGGACTCTAATTAAATAAATAATCAAAGATGGGAGAAAATATTAAGAAATTTTTAGATAGTTTTAATATTGGTTTAGAAGAAGGTATAGCAAAACAGACTGCAAAAAAAGCAGAATTCAAAACCGCAAGAGATAATGCTATTGCAATAAAAGGTGATCGTTTGGGTATTTGGCCAAATGATACTTCAGTTAAAACTATAGGAGATTTGTTTGCCTATGTTTTTCCCGCATCTGGTGGTGTATTGAACGAACCTCCTATGACCAATGGGGTTGGAAGTTCTGGAATGACAGCAGAATATGAAGACTATCTTCTTCAGAATATCAAAAGAGAGCCCGAGTTTAAAAAAGCATATGACGAACTAAAAAGAACATATACCGGTTTCGTATATTCTCTTCCTATATTGAAGGAAAAAGGTGGTGCTCAGTTTTGGTTTGATTATTTCATGTCTATTGTCATAGATTTCTATTTAAAAGATAAAGAAATTCTTTCAAAGTTAAATGAAGGAAAAACTAATGGTCAAATAACTAACGATATGTTATCAGGTGATGGGTCTAAGACAGCAGATTATCTGAAAATTGAACTATTCACAGATGTTTTTTTAGAAAACTCATCATACAATGGATATAGAGGATTAGAAAATAATTTTATTACCAATAATTTATCTAGTGATGAAAGTTTATTGTTTAATGCATTTGTAGAAGCAGGTGAGAATTATTCTGGACCCTATACAAATGAGATAATCACATCAAAGCTGAATATATTTAAAATTTTAGATGTTAGGGAAACTCCCAAATCTAATTCTCCGGTAACATCAGCAACCGCATCTAATACAGGAGGTACCGCATCGGGTACTGCATCAAATACAGGTTCCACCGCATCAGCAACTGCATCGACGGCAGGAGTTACTGCATCAACATCTGAAAAATTGAAACTTACCATAAAGGGGATAACTGATGGATTTCAGGTAAATGCAAAAACGGACCTACCCAGTTTTTCCGTTTATGTTGGTGATCCAGAAAAATGGCCTGTTCGTGAGAATGCTAGTGAAGAGTTTCAAAATGTTGATGGTGCGGAGGTTCTTGATGAAGAGTATATAGAAGAAAATTTCAACATAGATGGTCTTGAAGATTTACCTATAGGTGATATATATGCTGATTTGGTTCAAGAAGAATCGACATCTTCTAATTCCAATTCTGAAAGTGTTAGTGATGCTAATGTTGAAGTTGGATCTGCGAGTGAGAAAAGTAAGGTTGGGGTAGGTCCTAAGGCGGGTTCTAAGCTTCTTTACAAATCGACCTACAAAGGAAAAACTTTATACTTTTTGTTTAATGCTGGAAATGGATTGGCTGGACATCGTTTGAAAAATATTCTAATCGATTTAGAGAAATATTTAGACAACAATGGATTTAGTGGTACTAAATTAGGAAATAATGGTATTATGAGAGATTTGGTCGCTTCGACATATCCTTCGTCTAGTAAGCGCGCCGTTGCATCTCTACATGGTGCAGGATTGGCAATCGATGTGACGTTTAATATACCTGGTAAGAAATGGAGTGGAATTGATGACAACGGAAACCTTTCTTCTGATTCAAAATTAACTAAGACAATTGCCAAATGGGTAGCTGGTCAGAAAGACCTAACATGGGGTGCGGAATGGGGTAAGTCAAAACCAAATGAAGGATTTGTTCAGGGTCGTGGAATAATAGAGTACCATCATTTCGAAATAAAGGCAAATCTAATAGCAGATTATTGGAAACCATTTGAATCTGATTTAAAGGAAATGGGTTTTGATTATAAAAAACTGACTAGTCCTGGTGCAGGTGGTCAACTATTCAAACTTAACAAAGTTCTTTTGAATAGTGTTGGTATTGCATAATAAAATGGTAAGAACTGACTTTTTTATTCTATACTTTTTGTTCAGCAGTAATGACGGTTTTGTCGGGTTTAATTATTGTTAGTACAACTCTTCTGTTTTTCTGCATTCCTTCTGCATTCCTGTTATCTGCAATTGGTTTTGTCTCACCAAATCCTTCGGTTGTTATCATACCTTCGACCACTCCTTTGTCAACAAGATATTTTTTAGTGGATGCTGCTCTTCTATTCGATAAATCTAAATTACTCTGTGCGGACCCAGCCGAGTCGGTGTGACCTTCTATTTTTATTTTCCAAGAACTTTCCTTTTTAAGAAGTTCTACCAACTTATTTAAACTTTCGAAACTTTCCGACCTTATGTCTGCTTTGTTTGTATCAAAATTAAGGTTTTTAAATGCAGTCACCAATATTTCTTCTACTTCTGCAGGTGGTGTAGATTGTGTTGCTACGGTTTTTTCCGGAACTGCAATTGGTGGTGTAGATTGTGTTGGAGATGCGGGTGCTGCTTGGTTTGTTTGTACAGCTTTTTGTGCCTCATCCCAATCTTCTCTAGTGGATAAAGTGTATGTTAATTTATTACCATATTTTGCTTTGTGTGCTTCACATAATTTAAAAAAGTCATTTAGCTCATCTGCTGTTGAAAAAACTTGTGAACCGTCTTCAGACCAATTTCCAACTTTTTTACCACCCGGGTATCCTAAATGTATGTTTATTTTAAAGTCACCTGTTCCATCATCGTTTAATTTTAAAGGACTTGTTAGATTACTTGGTAAAAATTCTGGTCTATCATAGTCTTTATCTAACCAAACCATTTGTTTAGAATCCTTTGTTGTCATTAAAGCGGGTGCACCTCCAAACATCGATATTTCATATACATCCAAATATTGAGAAGGTACTAATATCTTTATACCTTTCAATTTGTTATCTTCGATTGGCTCGATGGTTGATTTTGTGTCTGTTTTTGGATTTTCTTCTGCTACAGAATTTGTTCCTGATTTTTTATCTTTTGAATTCTTTATTAGTGCGTATGCACCAAGTCCTAGTGCTGCCGCACCTCCGACGATTGCTGCTGCTTTGAGTGCTTTGTCTTTGTCAAAGTTGAATTTGAATCCTCCGGATTTTGAATCATCTGTTGTACCAGTGCCGGTTGTGCCTGTGCCGGTTGTACCTGTAGTTGTACCCGTACCGGTTGTATTAGTACCAGTGGTTGTCTGATCTGTAGTAATAGATTTTTCTTTTACGGTGTTGTCTATTTGTTGAGTATCGGAACCAGTAGTATCTTCTGTTTGTGGTGGGTCTAAACTAAAGTCTATGTTTACACCAAACTTTGTCGCAAATTCGTCGGTTATGATAGCAACCATTTCATTTGCCAACACTTTTGGTGGAGAGAACATCGATGGTTCTCCATATTTTACTATCTTTCCATTGTTTTCTGCAACAACCAAATTGGTTTGTGGATTTGTAAATGGTGTTGGAATTCCGGAAACTTCACCAGTTGCGGTTTTTTCTGTCATTCCACTATCAAGTAAAGTTTCTTTTATGGTTATCTTTCCAGATAGGTTCTTTTCGAAATCATTTTGTTTACTACCAAAATAATTAGGATTGGTTATATAAAGTTTATATTCTATCATCTTTTATCTTTTATTTCTGGAATATTATCCATTTTGCCACTACATTTTCACCATCTTCTTTAAAGAATATAAGACCTGGTGGTTTGATTGTATTACGATCCAAGTCAATCTCACCTATAGTATCGATTTTCATATCCTTTAATTTTTGATTTAATGCAGACTCTGCTGCAGTTTTTCCTTTCCCAGTCATTGTTATATTTGAATCCAACAAAGTTTTGTTTGTTAAGTCTTCACCTGGATTGGGTATAAAGCCATCCTTTTCGAGTTTATCTTTAGTTGTCGGTGTTATCGCCGGTAAATCTGATGTTTCTGTAGTCGATGCTGTACCTGATGTTGTTGCACCTGATGTTGTTGCACCTGCAGTCGATGCCGTACCTGATGCTGTTGCACCTGCAGTCGATGTTGTACCTGATGCTGTTACACCATTACCAGTAGGATTATCTTCATCTTCTGATTTTTGGGATATAGGACCTTTCATGAAATCTTTTAAAGTTATCTTAGTACCAATCTTTTCTTCCCAATACTTTCTTTCTTTTCTTTTAAAGTCTTTTTCCTTTATCCAACCTTTTGTTATTTCAAACTCTACTCCAGGCATTGTAGAGAAAACATATTGTTTTAATTGCCAAACATCCTTGTCATCTTTATAGAAAGCATATAGTTTGTCAACAAACTCATCAGTGTATTTGTCTCCTGATTTAAGAGCTTGGTTTCTTATAGAAACTACATTAAGCTCATAAGGTCTTGTGAATACTTTGTAGTTCTTTATCCTCATCATCTCCAATAAAACGTCTATGTCTGGATGGTGTGCTGGTTTCTCCGGTGCCAATTCAGATGGAGTTGAAGCGGTTGATGCATTTGCTGGTGGTTTTTCAAAAGTTTGTGTAGTTGGTCCTTCCACAGGTGTGAACTTTACAGGCTCTTTGGTAGTAAGTTTGTTATCATCAACCGTTGATTTCCAAACATCTCCTTTTTGTCCTTCACTTACCGATCCTTTAGCAGCACCACCTTCCGTTCTTTCTTGTTTTACAACACTATCGTTATCGACAATGTATACATTTTTGGATAGTATCTTAGGATCTTTTAATGAAAAGTAAAGTTGTATTTGTGCCATTAGTGCAGGAGTTGCTACTATCGGTGACAAAAGATTTCCTAAAAATGGACCTCCTTTGGATCCCATTAGTATGTTTAAAAACTCATCAAACCAGTTTACAAAGTTGTCTCCCAATATTGCTCTTTGTGTTGAATTTGGTGAACCGATGTTTATTTTTCCAAAGTTATCCTTTAGGTTTACGTTTATACTGGTTTCTCTTATGTTTATGTTGTTGAATTTATGGTCTATCTTTAGACCTTCTGAATCGTTTACATATATTTGAGTTTTATGATCATATAGAAGAGCCTTCATTGATAGGTAATCACCTTCTGATAATTGTTCTAGCTTCTTTTCTAAGTTTACATTATAGTGGTCAGAAGATATGTATTCTGGATTGTTTTTATTTCCATCTTCGAAAACTACGGTAACTACCTTACCCTTTTCAGGAATATTAAAGTTATTTCCATTCACGTCTTTCCAAGGTGATGCCCAAGGAAGGTCCTCGACGGAAATCTCATATTTATCGTTTTTATCCTTTTCGTCAAAAACATCAAGAACTCTTATCTTACATCTTCCCAGTCTTTTAGGATCGTTGTTTTCCTCGACTGTACCGATATATGTCTTGTTGGCTCCGGCGCCATCCAATTTGTTTTTAACCCATTCTTTTGAACTCATAAGATTATATATTAATTAAATACAATCTCAACGGAAAGTAAATCAATCAACCAATGATTTTTATTGTTTTACACTAAAAATGTTTATTATTTTCCAAACTTTTTATCATTTACTGGAAAACTCCATTTTGTACCAGATTGAACTATTTGATCAAGAAGTTTGTTACCTTGTATTAAAGGTGTTGGATACTTTTGATAATCAGAAGGGAATTGTATTAGTGAATAGTTCTTAGTACCCACCGGAAATTTGTTATTTAAAGGGTTAGAGAAATTATCAATCATTTTCGCAGGTTTTGTGTTTCCATCTGAATATATGTTACCTTTAGGTTTCATATAAGAAAGTGCCTTAACTCCAAAACCACCACCATATTTTACATTTTCTGTAGTAACTGGGAACTTAAATGTCGTGTTGGTGTTGTATATTTTGTTTATTGATTTTCCTGCCCATAATTTACTATGTTTAGTACTATCAAAGAATGGTATTGTAGGACCCTTACTTTTCATTTTACCAATAAGATTTGCCTCTGCGTCATATACTGAGAATTTTCCAGTTATTTTGTTTAGTGTGGCACCAACATTCGGCATTTTGAAAGGAACATTCAATTGAGTACCTGGTAATAGACTTTGCATAGATCCACTTATTACTCCTGCAAGTTCATCACCAACAAAGTTGAAAAGATCGTTTCTAACATCAAAGAATATACCAAAACTATGTGGACTATATGGTCTAGGATAAACGTTGTTTGGACCATTTTGTATTCCACCCATTCCCATTAGGTTTCTAGCTTTATTTATGGTGTCTTCTAATAGTCTTGCTCTGATACTTATTTGGTTGTTCACTTCGTTGAAAACGAATTTTGCGGCACCTTTTGCTAAATTTACTGCGGCTTTTTTTGAGTTATCCTTAAACTTTTCAAGACCATCTTTAAATTTCTTCTTTCTTTCTTCTTTTTTCTTTCCTTTGTTTTCGGCATCCTCTCCAACAGGTTGACTTTGTGTATCTGGTGATTTCGGTACGGTAGTTGGGGTATCATCACCTGAAGTACCTAAAACTATTTTTGCTTCTTCACCATCACTTTCTATTTTAGATCCAAAGGCGTCTAATATAATTGCATCGGTTACTCCATTTCCTCTTAATGCGTTGGTTCCAACTGTGTAGAATTTTGGAACAGAAGTATCCATCGTTACGAAAGAACCCTTTTTTCTAGTTTCTCTCATTCCTTTGTTTCCGATTTTCCATAAAGCTCCATTGTGATATCCTACGTATTGACCAAACTTTTCAGGATCTGGTATCCATTTTTCAAACCTGGTACTAGAATATTTGTAGTCGAAAGTTACCTCAAATGCACCAGCACCATCTCCGTATGTTTTGATATTTCCCATATCTATAGAATCTTCGTGAGGCATCGTATTGAAATATAATTGACATTCTCTCAATTGATAGATGTATCTAGAGACGTTGTCTTTTATTACTTCCAAATCTCCTGTTTTAGTTGCTTTTCTTACTCTGTTGAAGTTTCTACATTCGGATACTATTATATCACAATTGAATCTTAGTAGGTTTTCAGGTATTAGGTTTTTACCATTTGGTTTAGACCAATACATAAGTTTGTAAAGGTGTGCTAATGTACCCATTGTTGCAGAAACATCTTCTAAAAAAGTAAGCTTTATTACATCCTTTCCATAATCTGTTAAATACTTTTTTGCATCTGGCATATTACCCTCTGTGAGTTTTGACAATCCGTCTATTTTTTGTAAATAGTATGACATGTATGCCTTTTTACCTGGTCTGTATAGATCTGTCTGGTTTTCTGCCCCAGCGTATTCGGAGAGAAGTCCGGTTGTATTTGATGCCATCAATTGACCGTCTCTTTGTTTGTTTATAAGGACATCGTCAGCTGAGTAGGACATTGTTTTTACTGATCCCTTTGTTCTAAATATTTTTGTGAATTGTCTTTTGAAGTCATCCACTACTATACCTTTTGATGCTATCTCACTGATATATGAAAATTGTGATATGAAATCTTCGATTGAGCCATTCAAAAGTGGAGAACTAAATGCGTCTATGATTATTTCAAATCCGTATGTTACTGGATCGTTATTCTCATATGGGGTATTTTTAAATGATGCTAGTCTAAATGGATCTCCAGATCCATCCCATGATTCTCTGGCACCTTTACCAGATTTTAGATTTGTATATCCGTCTATATGTAGACCATGTCTAAAATAATCTGTCGATTGGTCGTTGAATCTTAGATAGTAGTCTCTTGCAGAGTATGCTTCTGATTCTGTTTTCTTAGTTAGAGATTCTTCTAATTTTTGTTTTGTGTCCACACTAACAAATCCTTTAGTAAAACTAGTATAATAGTCACTTTCTATATGTGAATTTAGAAGGTGACCAATCCATGCGTTTCCATCGTTCCAACTGTATTCGTTTATTTTTCCCTTTCCTAAATTCGTATCAACAATCTGTGTGCTTAGGTAAGCAGGTGGTAAGAAACCTGGTTGGTATCTTTTTGTTTGTCCGTCTTTAGTTTTTACCGTTAGTGGTTTTAGTATTATGCTTGGATTCCACGCAAGTGGTTTTATTGGGTTATCTGCCCCACCAAAATTTAGTAAACTAGTTGCGGCACCTGGTCCGAAACTTCCGTCTGTTCTAAAATTACCGGTTATCATTTGTAGTAAAGATCCAACAGGAAGTCTCGTATTGTCAAAAAGACCGAAAGATGTATTACTTTTCCCGTTTTTATCTTTTCCAAACTTCAAATTACTAAAATATCCCATATACTATATATTAAAAAAGAATTTACTCTATCAAATCATTTACCATTAAATGTTGCCAAACAATCCATTGCGTTTTTAACTCTTTCTGCAACGAGGTTTTTGTAGGAATCCTGTGCTTTACCATTTACTGCCTTTCCGACTGGACCGGGAACCTCAAAATTACAAACAACACATTCTGCATACCCAGCAACCGTTGGTGCCACTTTCTTCTTTTTATCTTCAATTTTATAGTTGATGAAAAATCCATTTTTCATCAAAGTTGAGGTGTTTCCACTTGGATTTCCACCATTGAACATTTTTACAATTGAGGAATATGAGTTTTTCAATTCGTGTTGTAAAAAGCTACATTGTGCTTCAAATAGCTTATCAACAGTTTTTAAATATGCTTCTAAATTATCACCTGCTCCGCCATAAACCACATTTGTTTCTCCTTTATGAAGACCTGGATCGGTATCAAAAATAACATCCCCTTTATCAAGTGTTGTTAGAGTCTTTGCTTTCACACCCTTTTGAGTTAACCATTTACCAACATATGCTTCCATATTGTATCTTCTTCCATATGTCCATTGTGCCAAACCAATTCCAGAGAAAACACTACCACTATAGTTTTTACCGTATGCTTTTCCAGCGTTCCATCTATTCGTACCTGTTCCAGATGGTCTTATGTTTGATGCACCATTTTCAACATTCCAATATTTGAATCCAGATTCGGCTTTGATATTACCACAAATTCCGGCTGCTTGTTCTTTAGTGAATCCACCCTCTTTGATTAGGATATTCATTACCGTCATTATGGCTTCCTTAACAGTTTTTTGTTTTACCGGTGTGCCTACTATATCATCGTTTCCAGATGATGATGATGATGATGATGATGATGATGATTGATCAATTACATCATCATTTTTCATCGATGAGTTTTCTTGTTCGGCCTTTGATTGTTGTTCTTCATCTCTAGCACTCGCCAACTCCAATGCTTCTTTGTTCTCAGGAGAGTATTCTTCCTCTTGGTATTCTTCGTCTAAAACTTCAGGTTCAAGTGTGTCTGGAGAATCGGTAGGTTCTTCTTTTATTTCACCAATTCCTATAATGAATAGTTTTCCAAATTGATTGTTAACTCCTATGAAAGTATTCTCCTCTTCTACATTAAAGGTAAACTCACCATCTATATTAGATGCAGTTCCAGATGCGGTTGCCCCACTCGCAGTTGCTCCTGATGCGGTTGCTCCAGATGCGGTTGCCCCACTCGCAGTTGCCCCAGATGTGTTTGATGCAGTTGCACTTGATGCAGTTGCACTTGTGGATGTGTTTGTTACCGATTTTTCTTCTAAAACTTTGGTTATGTTAAATTTTATTTGAATGCCAAAAAGATCTTTAAATCTATTCTCTACTTTTTCTACAACCGATTTTGATAGATATTCAAAATAGTTATCACCTGGAATATCACGTCCCCATCCATGTATATCATCAAATGCTACTTCTATTTTGTTTTCAGAGACAACTGAGTTTGTTATAGGGTTTGTAAATGGTGTTACTAAATTAGATATTTCTGCATTAGCACTCCAATATCCATGTTCATCATCAAATGGATTTGTAATTTTCCCATCCGCACCCTTATTTGCATCGCGTTTTTTTGAAATATTGTATACTCTACCCTTTATATCAGAAAAACCCGGTGGTAACGTAGTATTCCAAGTTGTATCTGTCGGAGTTTTTATACTTTTTATTGTAATATTGAATTCCATTATATCTTCTTAGGTTTTTTGACTATAGTGAAGGTCGCGGTTAGCGTTTTTTCTTCATATGGTTTCTCTGTTTCTTTTATGGTTAGTCTTTCTTTTTTCACATACCAACCACCGGTTCCGTTATATGGCTTTCCTACATTTTCTCCATCTGCGTTAACTTTCTCGTATATAGGAACATAATATTTTATTTCTATTGTATATACTCCCGGTTTGTATTTTTCAGGATCACTCATATCATAATAGATAGTGTTGTTACCTCCTACATTTGTGTATGCTTGGTCTGATGGAACCAATTCACCTGAAGAAGTAAACCATGCGTCATAGTTATATTTAGGTGGGGTTCCTGTAAATCCTCCTCTTATTAGATTCTCACCAGTTTTCCATTTAGTATCCACCGTACCTGGATTAGGTTGGCCTGTTCCTTTGAACGAACTTTCCAAAACGACTTTTTTAGATTCATCGTATATTTTTATAGATCCGTGTGGTACATTTCCACCATCATCGAAACCACCCCAGGTAATTCCGCCACCATTTGTGTGACCCCAAGCTTCCATTGCATAAAAGAGTCTATACATTAGACCTTGGTATATTTCTGGAGATAAAGTACCTGCGTTTTTTCCACTCATGTCATTATCGTCTATACCCGAATCACTAAGTTCAAATAATACCCAATTAAAAGGTGTCATAGATTTTTGCAAATCTACCGGTTTATATGTAGGTACTGGTCTTTTTATAGCTATGAATATAGATTTCATATCTTTTAGATTTTCAATCTCACTTATTGTAGTTCCGGTTCCTGAACTTACAAAGTTGGTTCCTACCCAGTTTCCATTTTGACTAACCCAAGAATAGTTTTTTGTTATTTTTGTAATATCTTGTTGTGAAAAATCTCCGTTAGAAAATGGATATTGTCCAAACTTCACATCACCTGTATAGATTCCAGAAGTGTTTTTAGTAGTTTGACTGGCTGTCCCGGTAACTGGTGACGATTGTGTTACACCTGGTGACGATTGTGTTACACCTGGTGTACTATCTGTACTTGTTATTGCTTTATTTGGAACAACTGCCGGATCCTTTAGTGTGGCAACTATATCGTTTCCATTTTCGGAAAGCTTGGTCACTGTAAGAACATATTTTGTCCCATCCGAGTTTTGAACCGTGAATATATCACCAACTTTGTATCTTTGGTTAGGTTTGTCGGTAATTGTTTCTGATGCAGTACCTACTATAGGATTTTCGTTTTTCTCTTCTTTCTTCTCTTGTGTTGCGTTGTTGGTTCCTTTTTTGATTTCCTCTGGATTCTTACCCATTTCTTTTCGGGCAAGTGTTATATTTTGTGTAAGAGTACCGTTGGCAAAGTTGAATTTTATACTAGCAATCAGCCATTCTCCGGAATATCTCCATTCTATAGTTTCTGGTGCGGCAACGGTTGCTGCTTCCTTTACCAAAAAGACCATTATTTTTTGAAATCTATAAAGGTTGAAGTTAGGGTTTGGTAGTACTATATCCAACTGATTCTTCATCATGTTGTCTAAGTTTATCTTATTCTGTGTAACTGCATAATTATAGTTCACATGTGTGTTATCAGTGTCTATTTTACCTTGATATTTTGTTACGTAGTTGTTTTCGAACGATTCTTTGTCGTTTTCACCTGCCTTTAATATGATACTCTTTGCACCATCGGTTGTCGTAGAATCGACATCAAAAACCAAAAACATCTTTTTAACTTTGTCGTAGAACTTTGTTCTGGTTTTATATCCCTGTTCCATACTTATTTTGGTGGATTCGTTTCTTTCCGCCAATTTCACAAAGTAGTTGTTACTTGATTGTAATCCTTTCTCTGATGAAAGAACCAGTTTACCTATTTTATTCGAATCTTTTTGGCTTGGATCGTCTATTCCACCTGTGTCTATACCTACATCTTTGGATATATCTCTTTTCATTTCCTTTTCTATGTCGACATAGTTGAAACAATAGTAGAAGTCAATGTATCCTGCCATGAAGGAAGTATCTGATATGTAGGAATGTTTTATTATTTCCTCCATGAATTTATATTGTTTGTCTCCTATATTTCTCCAAGGCATATTATCCTTTGTGTTTTCAATGTTTGAATTGAATCCAAGTTTTAAGTCTTTACATATCTCTCTAAGTACTTCAAAGGAAGTTCCTCTTTTAACCTTAAATTTGTTTCTATATAAATCTGACACGTCCAAAGTTCCAGATAATGAATATTGTTTTGATGGAAGTTTTACAAAGTCTTCTATTTTAAACTTCAGATGTATAGATTTTAAATTAGGTGACCTAGATTGAAGAAATATTTCAAATTTGGTATCATCTCTTGGAGGTTCTTTGGATATCATACCATTTGTATCTGCAAATATTATATTTACTTTTGGAATCATTCCTTCATGTTCTAATGTAAATGATTGGATATCTCTATCGTTTATCTGTGATCCGTTATAGTTCAAAAATGGAGTAAGACCAATGGTTGATGCAACTTGTTTGGTACTTTCTATGTCAGTTCCCTGTCTGTCAAAATCCATAGACTTTAAACTAATAAGAGGTTTGTCTATCTGTGCTATTATTGGTCTTGTTCCTGATGTATTCGATTCTGTTCCACCTTTAGCATCTTGTGGAATTACTTCTGGTTGTGGGAGAACCTTTATGTTTATTTCAGTCGGATCAACATCCGGTGATGTTGAGGTAACCGAAATAACATAATCACCTGCTTGGTCGAATTCTATTTCGCTAAAATCCGCCTTTCCTTCTAATATGTCGACTTCGGTAATACCTATTATAACTCCGGGACCACTCTTTACTTTTAAAGTAACTCTTCCCATTGTATTTCTAGGGTCAGTATCCTTTTTCTTCTCAACTTCCTGTGTAGTTGTTTGTGAATCTGTATTTGTATTTGAATCTGTTCCACCGGTTTGATCTGTTTGCGTTTGATCTGTTTGAGTAGCTTGATCTTCTTTAGGTTCGTCTTCATATGTTACCGTAGAAACTAATATACCGTTGTATTCTGGAAGACCAGTAGGTGATCCAGCAGGTCCAATTTTTACTCCAACGGTTCCTTTTCTTGCTTCTGCGGATTTTGGTAAGTTTTTATATTTTGAAGGATGTGTGTATTGGAAAAATATTTGTCTAAATCCACCTGGAAAATAAAAGTCAATTACATCTTTTATAGTAGTTCCGGCGTGATTTTTCTTTGCACCATCATATTCTTTTTTATAGTTTGAATAAGCCCATGATCCGGGTGGTTTTTTTTTCGGATATCCACCACTTGCACCTCCCCATGAACTAAATCCAACATATGCATTACCATCAGGAGATTCTTCAATTGTGAATTCATAAGCAACTGTAAATTTTACAGGGTCAACCGTTAACTTTACTGATGTAATACAAGGATTGAGATTGTATGTTTTATAAAAATTTACTAAAGCTTGTCCAACTTTACCACTACCTGAATTTGCCCCAAATTGTGTCCAACCATGTAGTCCAGCCCAACCTGAACCCTGAGATGCAAATTTATGCATTCCATCCCAGTTTCCTATACCCGTTTTATGAATTCCCGAAACTATCTCTTTAGCCATATATTATATATTAAAATCTATCGTTCTGGGAGAAGAATGTCGAGCTTTATTTCTCTGATATATTCTAATACCTCTTTTTCTAAATGTTCTATTATCGTTCCTTGTTTGATGTGGTTCATAATGTTCACGCATGATAATTCAACCTCTATTCCTTTATACAAAACTTTTCCCGAATCTTCTATACTTAGGTGTTTGATCCAACTCATAAGTTTATCTTTAACATTTTGTAAGGATATTTCCTTTTTATGTAGAATCCTTCTCTTTCTTTGTAATGTCTGAAAAGAGCGTTATTCATGTCATTTGGATCAAAAATGTCAACCAAATCGAATATGTTCACCTTATCCTTGTCCGAGTGTAAACGAAGTCCACGGCCAATTGATTGTATAATAATCTGTTCTGATTTAAATGAATCTGCAAATATTACATTGAATATTGCGTTTATAGAAACACCAGTACTAAGAGTTCCAAAGGATGCAACCAAAACTTTTACCTTTCCGTCAGTTACCTCCATCTGTTTTTTTATCTCTTCTCTCTTCCTACCACTTACTTCTCCATCGATATAAAAGAAGTCTTTGTCGTCTATCTCACCTTTAAGTTTATCGAAGATTCTTTGTCCGTTTTCTATGGTATGAAAAAGAAGAAGTGTGTTGTTTGTACACTTCTTTACAAGATTTGTTATGAAATTCAATCTTTTGTCTGATTGGTGTATAAAGTTTTTCTCAAAATCAAATGCTGCCTTTCCATCACCACTTTTTCTAACTAATTTGAGTCGTTCGTTGAACTCTGTATGGTTATGATTCATCAAAACAACCCTTATTTCCATTGGTGTTATGATTCCTTTCTTTTTCAATTCGTCTGCACTGACCTCAGTTATCTTTGGTCCAAGTACTGATTGTATTGTTAGTATTTCACATGTTTCGTCCAACGGAAATGTTCCCGATACTCCGAACCTACAATGTGCATGACCAAATGTATATTCTAATATTTTTGTGATTGTTTTTGCTTTTGCACCGTGTGCCTCATCTGTTGCAACCGTATGGAACTTTTGGAAGAATTCCTTAGGCCACTTTTCCAATGATTGATATGTTCCGATATAGACATTAGGGTTTTCAGTTCCGGAAAACTTTCTAGGTCTATCCGACATTACTTCTTCAACTCTTACCACACAAGGTTCATGTCCGGTAGAAAGTTCAGTAGTATTCTTCTCTCTCATCTCTAAGAGATTGTTTATACCATAGTTGTATTCTATTATGTTGTCGTAGAATTGTGTTACAAGTGTTATGGAAGGAACTATGATTAAGAATTTAGCATTCTTTTCCATATTTTTTAGTGTGTAGAACATCACTATTGATATGATCAGTGACTTTCCTCCTGAAGTGGCGACCTCTGCCATACAATATCTATTCTTTAATATCTTATAGGCTGCCTCAATCTGATGGTCGTAAGGCATAAAAGGAACCCATTCACCTTCTTTAGTTCTTACTTTATGTGTTTTAAAAAATTCACTACAAAAATCCTGTACTTTTTCCAAAGTAACATCTCTATTTATAGGAAAGTCTGCTTTGTTTTCGAGTATGAAAGGCATTTCGATTTCTTTACATCCTCTCATCGCTTCTTTCCAAAGGCCTAAGTTTATTCTCCCGTTCTTGAAGAAGGTCATATTTCCATCCCAGACACCTACTTTAACCAAAGGGTGGAACTTCCATCCTTTTACTTTTCTCGTCAGCCAAAGCTGCATTTGATGATATTCTACTCTTGAGGCCTCTGATACTACTATTTCTTCTGTTTCCTTATCATATCTAAACTTCATTTAAAAAGTTAATATTTTTATTTCATGTTATATATTAAAAAAACCTGATTGTTTAAATATTGAAATTTTTTAATTATTTATACGGTTTTTTATAGAGGGAAAAATATTTTAATTATATATACAAAAAAAATAAAAATCATAAGCATGAAAAAGTTAATATCATTCTTTAAAAATCTTTTTGCTAAAAAAGAACAAACTATCGTTGAAGTTCCAGTAGTAGAAGAAGTTAAAGCTGTTGAAGAGGTTAAAGAAATCGTAAAAGAAACACCTACTAAACAAATCGAAGAAAGATTGGCGGAAGTAGCAACTGAGAAAAAAGAGGAAAAGAAGGTAACTGCTAAAGAAATTAAAGCTAAAGTTAGAAAACCTGCTGCACCTAAAGCTGAAGCTGAAAAACCAGCTACAGAAGCTACTGAGGTTAAAAAGAAGCCTGCTAGAAGAAAGCCTGCTGCTAAAAAACCAAAAAATGATGAATAATCATTCTTAAAGAAATTTAAAAAGCCACTCAAATTGAGTGGCTTTTTTATTTAAGTATTTACAATCGTACCGTTTCGGGATTAAATATGTTTAAACATATCATACTGATATAATCAACTCTTTCTATACCATTTAGTTCAAACCAAGCATCTATATTTGGTTTTGCTCCTTTGTATAAACTTTTTGGTAGTTTTCTGTCTTTTGAAAAACCAGAGAAATCTTGTACTTCAAATGTGAAGTAAAAATCTGTATTATCAATCATTTCAAGCTTTGAGAAAGCATCCTTTATATCTTCTTTGACTTCTTCGATACTTTTATGTCTGAGTCCTTTCATCTTTATAATAAACTCTCCTTTATTGTCATTTGAATCTTCATTTAGTTCATCTGTGTTGTCTATTAAGTCTCTTATGCAATCTTTTATTGCATCCTCATCGGAGTTTATTCTAAATATCTTAAAAAAATCATCAAACGATTCTTCATTTTTTACGTTTGTCTGCCAATGTATCATGGAATCTGTGCTCATACATGCGATTAGGTCCTTTAGTCTTCTTCTGGTGTTTTCGGTATATTTTTCGGAATTCAAAACCTCGATGAGAGGTTTTACTTTTTCCCAATCTTCCAAAGAAACTGAAGGGTGTGGTCTAAGTTCGTTATCAACTTTGGACTCTGTTATTAGCTTTGAAAACTTTTTCATATGGTATATATTAAATCAAAAAAGCCTCGTTTTATCGAGGCTTGTTTATTATATCCAATACTATTTCAATCTTTCTATCTCTTTCGTGCCTTATTCTTCTTTGTTCATCAAACACGTTGGCGAATCTAAAGTTTATAGATCCGTTGTTTACTTTTATTATGTCGTAGAAGTAGGTTATACATGCTTCGATTTCTTTGTCGTTTAGTAGATGGTCAATCAAATCTTCAAATGTCTGGTGTTGTATCGTCATTGTCGCCACCGTTTTTTGAACCACACTGTTGTTTACTACTTCTGTGAACATAAAAGTAGGTGAGTCTGTTAGGTAGTCTATCTTATCATAAACTTTATCGAAGAAGTCTTTTAGTTCTTTGTCGGAAAATCCTGTTGGTCCTACATAGAAATTATTTCTTAAAGAATTTTTAGACTTTACTGCATTTATAAGTTCTTTAACTTTATCATCTTTTGATAATTTTGTTAGATCCATTCATACTACTTTCTTTTTTGTACGATTTCATCAATCATTCCATATTTTTTAGCCTCTACTGCAGTCATCCAATAATCTCTATCACTATCTTTATGAACTTTATCATAAACTTGTCCTGTACTCTCCGAAATTATTTCATATAGTTCTTTTTTTAAGGAATTTATCTCCTTTGCCTCTATTTCCATGTCGGATGCTTGTGCATATGATCCAAATCCTGTCATCGGTTGGTGAATCATGGTCCTGCTTCTTCTAAGTGCTTTTCTCTTGCCTTTAGTTCCAGAACAAAGTATTACTGCAGCCATAGAGGCCGCAAGTCCGGTATTTACCGTTATAATGTCAGGTTTTACAAAATCCATTACATCTAATAATCCTAATCCAGAATAAACAGAACCACCTCCTGAATCGATATAGATTTTTATGTCTTTATCACTCTCCATTTCTAAGTATAGAAGTTGTGCTTTGATTATATTACAGACATAATCGTCTACATCGGTTGATAAAAAGATTATTCTATCATCTAGAAGTTTGGAAAAAATGTCTACGGACATTCCGTTGCTTTCTAATAAATAAGGTGTGTTATTGTTTTGGGTTCTAGACACTTTTTTGAAGTAGTCATCAAATACAGAACCAGATATGTTGTTATCCTTCATATGAGATTTCAACATTCTTTCCATTCTATTCATAAGTTTGGTTTTTCTTTTCTATAAAAAAACATATTGAAAGTTTAATATATAATGTAGTTTATAAATTTAATATATACAAAAAAAACAAAAACAATTATATGAAAACTAAAGTAGAGATAAACGGATACGAGATCGAAATCGAAGAAAGAGATGGTCTTATTTCAGTAACAGCAACTTTTGAGGACGAAGTAGTGGAAGAATTCCAAATCGAAACTGAAGAAGGTCAAAATGACGAAGAAGGTCAGGAAGATGTTCAAGATTTTGACGAATTTGGTCAAGACGAAGAAGAAGACTTTGGTCAAGACGAAGAAGAAGACGATGATAAAGAAGAAGAATTAGAAGGTAAATTAGAGTCTTTCCAATCTTTCATCAACAAGAAAAAATAATATAACCTAATGGTGATTAAAAAGTTTAATCAATATATAAAAGAAGATGCTTCTGATGAAAAGCATCTTCTTTATTATGCATTTGACTGGGATGATAACATACTTAGTATGCCTACGGTTATCCACATGGATCATCTTATAGATGGTGAGTGGGTTCCAGAGGATGTTTCTACTGCAGACTTTGCAAAAGTAAGAGGAGATAGTGAAAATTGGAGAGTAGTTAACAACGATCCTGCTGCGGCCTTTTCGGAATTTAGAGATAGTGGCCCAAGAGGTGATAACGCTTTCTTAGAAGATGCAAAAAGTGCTATTGCGGCAAGAAGATTTTCTCCAGCATGGGAAGATTTTGTAGAGTGTTTAGTGAATGGATCAATTTTTGCGATAATAACTGCTAGAGGACATGAAGCACCTGCTATGAAAAAAGGAGTTGAGTGGATAATAGACAATGTTCTTACAGAAGAGCAATTGTATGAGATGTACAATAACTTATTGAAGTTTGCTTATTTGTTTAGACATAACAAAGAGTATGATAGAATACTCAAAGGACAAGCTTCTGCACATCCACTTGTTCAACTTTATTTGAATAATTGTGAGTTTGTTGGTGTTTCTGCACCATCAAGAGGTGGTTCTCCTGCAAATCCAGAACAAGCAAAAGAAGATGCACTTCTTCTTTTCATGGATAGAGTAGATAAATTTGCAGCCGGTATCGGATACAAAGCAAAAGTTGGATTCTCAGATGATGATTTAGGAAACGTAAAACACATTGAAGGATTGGCGGACAACATCCACCACGAACAGTTTCCAAATATATTATCGTTTGTCGTAAAAGGAACCAAATACCCTGAAGATATAACAAAGAAAGTTGTTACTTTTGATGAGTTTAAAGAAAGTATGGATCCTATGGCATCTAGTACTATGTCTATGCAAACTCCTAACGCTGCAATGTCTGCAGGTTTGAATAGTAAAGATCCTTTTGTTACCAGAGCTATTGGACAGTCAAAACTTTTGACAAAAATGTCTAAAACCGCGACAGGAAAAAGTAAAAAAAAAAGATTAGCCAGAAAGAAAAAGATTCAGGCAACAAATGATCCGCTTAGTTTTTAAGCGGATTTTTTTAATATATACACTATGAGAATAAACAGATACTTAGACTTTATATCGGAAGGTGCTAGTAGTGGCAAGATGATGATATTCTACTCGGATGACCTGAGAGAAATTTTCACGCATATCGCGATGAGCGAGAGTACGGCAAAAAATGTGGCGAGAGTACTTTTAGAAGTTGAAGATAACAACGATACAAAAGACACATATACTTTGATAGACAAGACCGACAAGAACGACATGATTTCGTATGTTCAGACAAGCAGGTTCTACAGAGAATATCCAGAATCAGATTTAGAAAAACAGAGAGGTCCGTTCATCAAAAACAGTAAGTTCTGGACAAGTGGAAGAACTCCTAACTACGGAATAGGAAGATGGGTAAGACACATCTTCAAAGATGTTCGTCAAACACCTATAAAGAACGAGGATCTTGAGAGTTTCGTGAACGCCTACAAGTCTACCTACGACACGATGGCCAAGCGTTCCGAAAAATTCGAATTAGTAAAAGGTGAGGATATAAGATACTGGTATTTAGAAGACAGATACGAAGAAGTAAGTGGACAACTTGGAAACTCTTGTATGAGATACAAAAGATGTCAGTCATATCTGGATATCTATGTCGAGAATCCGGAATCGTGTAGTCTGCTTATATTAAAAGGTAATGATCCAGACAAGATAGCAGGACGTGCTCTTATCTGGACTATACACGAAGGTCCAGGTGTTGTGGGAAGAAAGTTCATGGATAGGATCTACACAATAAAGGACAGCGACAAACTTCTTTTTGAGGCTTATGCAAAAGAGAACAATATTTTGAGGTCAGTAAGTCATACATACAAAATAAAGGTTAAAGAAGGAAGATACGACTATTATCCTTATATGGATACGCTTACGAGCTATGATTATGAAAAGGGAATTCTATCTTCTTCTCTTGATGGTGAAGATATTTTAGAGCTACAAAACACGGATGGAACCGCATCTGATAACTCAGGAAGAGTTTGGAGTGAGTATCACGGTGAGTATATAGACGAAGACGATGCAAGATACTGTGATGATATCGACGGTGTTGTGCACTATGAAAGTGCAATATGGTTGGAGTATCTAGATATATATGTATCGGACAACGCGGACACGGTCTATAGTGAATATTTTGATGGAAGCTACTACAGAGAGGATGCCGTTCACTCGGAGTGTATGGACGACTGGTTAAAAGCGGATGATAGTGATGTTATAGAGATTAAAACGAATGCTGACGAAGACACCGACTATTGCGTTGAGGAGCGAACAGATTTATATATTGAGGTAGACGGAGAGTATTACTCTAAAGCTGCCTATATTAAAGATCCTTACACAGGAGAGGGTCATCTCAAAGATGAGATGGTCGATGGTGAGAAGTACGTAAAGTGGTTAGAAAGAAAGCTTGAAGAGGATCTTGAAGTAAAAGAAAAATATACTCTACCCGGAGATAAGTTTGATTTGGAAAAATACAGAATGGATCTTAAAAAGCTTCTTGTCGAATATGTTCCTACTGATGACTTCATCGAAGAAGTTAAGAAAAGTATGTCTCAATACTTTTATCTTTTACCAGGTCTATATGCTTGGATAATAAGAGACCAGATGAATTATGGTAAGATAGATGCAAACTATCAAACGGTGGCTGCGTTGTCTAGCTACAAAAAACTACTATTCGATATTTTGGAAGAGATGCCTGAAAATGGATTTGGTGTTGGGGCTGTTCCCAACCTTCCGAGTTTCAAAGCAGAGATTAAAAAATGGTACGAAGATAAGTTTTCGCGTTCTTGGAATCTAAGGACTATTTTCAAAGCATCCGACAAAGTAGACATCTCCAAATTTCCTCAGGAAATATATAAAAGACTTTTCTTTTTAGAATTATGAAAAACTTAAAGACATACGAAGGATTCTTTGACTTCTTCAAGAGAAAACCAAAGAGCACAGAACCTGTTTATATGGATGATATAAAGGAATGTGGATACGACTTCTTGCACGACAACAGAATATCCACTTACGTGGATGGAACAACACCTGGTGGTATTGGCCATGACTTTGACGATATTTTTGGCATCAAAAGAGGAATGGATTTGACACACGACTATGAAGATGAATTTGGTGAAACACCAAGAAACATAAGAGGAAACATGATGATTATTCAATTTAGATATGTTTTATATCGTCATCTGAAACATACTGATTGGGGTAATCAAGCTGAAATTTTACCACAAGAATGTGTTTCAAGAAGTGAAATTACAGAAATGTTGATGGACTTTACTGAAAAATTAAAATCATTAGATTGTGTTGCAAGTTTCTTCTTGGCATGGGGTTATGATGAGGGAAGTACGGATGATAAAGAGTATAAGAGTATAGAGAAAATGATGGATGTGATATACAAAACTACTAGAACTCCGTTGGTGACGATGAAAATAACCGCACCTTCTAACATAATAGTCGATTAGATTCCGTATCTTTGTTAAATGAACAGGATTTATTTAGACGATATAAGAACTCCGTTAGAGCAGGACTGGATCGTAGTAAGAAGTTTAGAAGAGTTTTCCAAAAAGATTCAAGAGATTGGATTGGAAAATATTTCACACATATCTCTCGACCACGACCTCGACAAGTCCGCAATGGACGAATACTTCAATAATGTGGCTAAGAACTATACAATCGACTATTCTAAGATTGTAGAACCTACTGGTCTGGACTGCGTGAAGTGGTTGGTAGACCATTTCTATAAGAAGAATCCAAAAAGAAGAAAAATGTCTCGATTTGAGAAGAAGTCTTATCCTATAAAATTCCCTTATATCACAGTACATTCACACAACCCTATCGGGTCTGCAAATATGCAGGGTTATATCAACAACTTTTTGAAGAACGAGGGTCAAGAAGAAGATTGTATTCGTACTAAGATACCGTATAACGACTAAACTTAGAATGTGATTTTCTATATCATGTGATATGGATAAGGAATACATAAAAGGTTTAGTTCAAAAGATACTCAACAAAGAGTTTGCTAATGTTAACAAAAGAAAGATTGTCGACTATGTAGATCGATTCAATGTTGCGTGTCCTTATTGTGGGGATTCAAAAAATGTATATAAGAAAAGAGGAAATCTTTATCTTAACCGGTTGATGTATGTTTGTTTTAACTGCGACAAACGAACTAATTTAGACCGTATGTGTAAGGACTTCAACGAGATGGTTGATCCTGATAAAAAGTTGGAGATGATTGAGCACCTCAATAGTGTAATGACATATTCCGACTATGAGGCCAACATGTCCGATGCCAAATTTGAAAATCTTATCGATTTAAGTGAATTGGAGAGAGTTTTTTCTGCCAACCTTACACAGATATCGGATTTCAAACCTATTGTAACCAATGGCGGGATATACAAGTATTTGATAGGTCGTGGAATTCCTGAAGAGTATCATAAAAACATATACCAAGCAAAATTCTGGAAGAACGAAGACGAAAGTGAATGGATAATCGTAATGCTTAATAGAAGAGATACTAAGGTTTTGGGAATGCAGATTCGAAATTTGAAAGAAGGCAAACGTAGAATGTTTAAAATATACAACTACGAAAACCTTCTCGAATGGATAAACATAGGAAAAGAGTATCCAAAAGAGATAGATATGAACGAAATGGTTATCTATAATAAACTATCTTATTACTTCAATATACTCAATGTGGATCTTGGAGATACTATAACGGTCTTTGAGGGTTATTTAGACTCTCTTTTCTACCCAAACTCTATAGGGTTAGTTGGTGTAAATACCGACTACAAACTAATTGAGAACAATGGTCTAGACATACGTTACTTCTTTGATAACGATGAGGCAGGGTTTAGTAAAAGTGAGGAAAAAATAAAACAAGAATATCCAGTCTTTCTATGGAAAAAGTTATTCGAAAGTATTGTTGAAAAGAAGAAGGTTGCTGATCCTGCTGCACTTTTACATAGAATAAGTAAAGTAAAGGATATAAACAAATTAGCAACACTTGTTCAAAACCCCTATAAATCGCTAAGTTTAGACGATTTTTTCAGTAGAGATGTATTGGATTTAAAATGGATACCAAAAAAGAAAAGATATTCCAAAAAGGAAGATACAGATTACAACAAAAAGTTCAATAACATAAAATATCTTTGATTTTTATATTTAATATATAAAAATAAAAAGGTATATGAAAAAGTTTAAATGGTTTTTTAAAGAGTTGGTTCTTATCTATTCCAATAAGCCTTCGTTTTTCTCTAAAAAAAGAATTGAATCGGGAATATCCTTTTTAATTGCACAAATCGGTATGATTTTCTTTTTAGCAATGAAGTATGATAGTTTATCGATGGGAGAATTTATTTTATGGGCATCGGCGGAATTTGCAGTTGCTGGTTATATTGTAAATCAAATACAAAAAGAAAAAGTACAACCGGATGAATCCGGTTCAGAATCAGAAGAGCAATGAGATACGGAGTAATTTACATAAAAATATGTCCTAAAAAGGGAACGCCAGGTGACTGGATAAAGTATTGTCATTTCCTTTCGGAAACTCCGAAGTCATTTCAACAAAATGTTGAGTTCATAGCAAATGACATCAATAGTAAATATTCAAATGACATAGTTATACCAATGGATATAGATGTTCATCCTGGATGTACCACAAATCCTGATGTGGTGAAAATCATAGCAGAAGATATGTATAAACAATATTCTGAGTTATGTGAAAGACAGGGAATTCCAAACTCTGTAAGATGTGTATATTCGGTTGGTGAACTTAGAAATGTCAATGTTGATTCTACACATCATTTAGGTAATGATGAACTTATGGTAAAAGTAGGAAGATTCTTAGATGAGTCTGACGAACCTGGTATATTTGAGTTAGATGAGATGGATAAGATATCAGAATCTATCGAAGAGATGGAAGAAGATGCTGAAGATATAATGCAGGAGCTTAAAGACGAAGGATTCAAGATCGGCTTTGAAAGAGACACGTCTATTTTAGGAGTCAAAGATACATTCTTTTCAGTGCTGATTGAGCGACCATATGGTTCTCCTGCGAGAGAGATACCTGGATTACCTTCACCTCCTGGCGGTCTTTATCCAGGTGGCATTTTTGCCTGGAAAGAAGTTAAGGATGCTGTAATAAGGCTGAACGATTGGTACTATTCACATTCTGGTAGGGACTATACTCCGGGAATAAACGGTGAGATAAGCAACAAACTTACTAATATGGGAATAAAGGTAGAAACAAAGTCTCCTTTTAGGATGTTTAGTGGTGGAACTGAGTTTGGAATAGGATGGAGCTCTCCAGAGGATTTCGACAACTTAGGTGATACCATAACTTTCACTAGACTCACTATAGCAATGATGTTATAAACATAAAAAGCCACTCAAATGAGTGGCTTTTTTTATCTATATTGACTTCTTATTCTGTCTCTAATCAATTCTATTATTTGCTTTTCTGATTTACCATCTTCTGCATGAAGTTTTGCCCAAGAAAAAGCAGCACCTGCCATTTTTGGATCTTCAAATAATATAACCTCATCACTTACAGGAAAATAAATCTCGTTATCTACTAAACTAGCTTCAACTCCGTTTACTTCCCATTTTGAAGGAACTCCAAAGTTTTCAAATTGTTTTATATGTTTCATATTAAAATTTTCTTTTGAATGTTCTGTTTTTGTAGCTTTTAGACTCTCCAATTTTGTCGATGTCTACTGCTTGAGCTTTAAGAGCTTGAGCTTCTGGATCTAAACCTGTTTCAGTTTTGTCTGAACCTCTTTCGAACTCACCTTGAGCTTGTGCTCTTCTTTGTGCTTGAGCTTGAACTCTTTTTTCTTTTTTTGCTTGAGCTTCTGCTTGAGCTTCTGGGTTGTTAAGGTAGTCAACAACTTTTTCAACATCGTCAGTTTTCAAATCGATTCCGTCTACTCTGAATTTACCAGTTTCTGATGGTTGGTCGATTTCATGTCCTTCGTAGTTGATAACATTTCTTTCAACTGAAGCACCTAATAACTCAGCCAATCCTTCTAATCCACCTTCTACTGCATCTACGTCTCCGTATGCTAATGGATTATCTTTTACACCTGGCTCTTCCGTAGGAACAACAGATGGTCTAGCAGGTCTTGGAGTACTAGGAGTTTCTGTTGGTGCAGGAGTTGTTTCAGGAGAAACTCCTGGTCTTGCCGGTGTTGGTGCGTTTTCATTTGTTTTTACAAATTGATTATATTTTTTAATCATCTTTTTTAAACTTATTTTTTAGTATATATTATTTTTTTAATCTTCTTTTTCCAACTCCTGTACTACATAATCAATAAAATTATCCAATTCATATTCATATCCTTCACAAAAGTCAAATATGTCAAAATCCTTTCCGTTTATTTGAATTCCAAACTCGGGAGAGGTCATAGTTGTATCTGGATAGTAAACGATTTTTCCCTCAATTCTTCCATTTATTGTTTTACCATTTTCCACAATGTCGGGACATGTTATTGTTCCAAAATAGTGTATTTCATCACCATAGTCTTCCA